>ERZ808240.2123-NODE-2123-length-22569-cov-5.090877_pt1 | contig 22569 bp, 21 predicted proteins | sample MGYA00521084_ERZ808240 | MGnify/ENA primary metagenome ERZ808240 (study PRJEB31516, sample SAMN03275571) | gut metagenome | biome: mammalia-associated habitat; material: feces | host: Papio cynocephalus | place: Kenya | collected 2012-08-06 ...
ATGATGAAAGTTCATGCAGGTAATTCAAAGATCAATGGTTCCGCCTTGATCTATTTTTTTAAGTTGTTTTGCGTTCTGTTTTGTGTCTGGATCCTGTTGTCCGGAAAGTTCGAAGTGAAATTTCTGGCAGCGGGATTGTTGACCGCATGCGGGACCGCCTATGTGTTTCTGCCGCTGTTCACGGTACATAATAAAAAGACCGGGGAGCCGATCTATCTGTTTCAGGTCAGCCTTTTGCGGATGATCGGTTACGGCGGCTGGTTGATTTGGGAAGTGATGAAGTCGAGTCTTTCCGCGACGGCGCTTGTGCTGCGCGGCAAGATCGATTATGTACCCCGGGTCGTGTACTTCGTGATGGATTTTGAAAACCCGATCGCAACGGCGCTGCTTGCCAATTCGATCACCCTGACGCCAGGCACAATCACGCTTTCGGTCAGCGAGGACGGTCTTTTTGCGGTGCACGCGATCACGGAAGCTTGCGCGGACGATCTGTTGAGCGGCAGCATGCAGAGGAGAGTAGCGGCGCTGTACAGAGAAACCTGTCCGTTTATCCCGATGCCGGAACGCACCTTGCTTGCGCGAGAGGAAAGCACCGCCGTGCTTGCCGCAAGAAAATCAGAGGAGCGAGAAGGAGATGATGCTAATGGATAAATTTTTCCTTTGTGCTGCCGGGATTCTTCTTTTGCTCAGTTTACTTCTCTTAACACGTCTTTTGAAAGTTCAAAAATTCTCAGAAAAATTCATTGTCATTCTAGTAGCAGGAACCAATATCGTGCTGCTGCTTCTGTTGCTCGGATTTATCGACGGCAGAGCGGATATGTATGTGGATATTGCGCTTTCCTATGCGGTTCTTGGTTTTATCAGTTCTCTGATTGTTGCCCGTTATCTGGAGGGAAAAGGAGGCGGCTATGGGAATTAGAGAGATTTTAACCATCCTGTTTGTATCTACGGGTATTTTCTTTGCGGCAGTATCCGTGATCGGAACCATCCGCCAAAAGGATTTTTTGTCTTATTTGCAGGTCGCGGGCGTTGGAAGCGGCGCAGGCATTGTTTTTTGCTGCGCTGGACTTTTGACCTATGAAGGATTCAATTTTACCGGATGTAAGATCATCTTTATCGGCCTGATGCTCCTTTTGACCGGACCGGTCGGCACGCACGCGATCGCCAAAGCAGCGTTTCGACGTGAAGATTTCCGCAAACAAGATGAGCAGACAGATTTTCCCGGGAAAAGTGCGAAACGCGAAAAATCAAAGAAAAAGGAGGAGGACGCATGTCGGTACTGATTGCAGAAGCACTGCTGCTGATTCTTCTGATTGGAATCAGCGTTGTGATCATCGTGGATCGGAGGCTGATGTCCTCCGTCATTACCTATTGCGCGTTCAGCTTCGCGGCGATGTTGCTGTATACGATTGTCGGAGCGGCAGACGTAGCCTTTACCGAAGCGGTGATCGGAACGGTATCCACGGTATACTTTGTCATTGTCATCAAGTCAATACGAAAAAAGCGAGGGACAGATGAAAAAGATCGATAAAAAAAGCCTCATCGGCGTACTGCTGGTGATTGTGCTGACCGCGGGGATCTCGCTCGAGATCGGCAGAGTGCTGCCGACGATCGGTGCGCACGACACCCCGGCGAACGGGGAAGTCTCCGATTATTATATCAACAAAGCCGTGCGTGAGACGGCATCTCCGAACCTTGTGACAGCGGTGCTGGCGGACTATCGCGGATTTGACACCCTGTTTGAAACCTGCGTCCTGTTCCTGTCCGGCGTTGTCGTCTGCATGACCTTGCTGCAGCCCCAAAAAAACGCGTCCGCGAACGCGAAAAACGTGCGGGCAAAACAAAGAAATCTTCGTCGGGAACAAAAATCCGCGTTTGACCTCGCCTTTCGACTGGTGATCCCGGTTCTGGTGATCTATGCGGTTTATGTGCTCCTGCACGGGGAAGTCAGCCTGGGAGGCGGCTTTCAGGCCGGCGCATTGCTGGCGTGCGCTTATCTTTTGGATCGGATCTCGCCGGGAAAGGGCATGTATCTGCCGCGGCTGCGGACGGAATCCACGCTGGTGCTGGGCGGACTGGGAGCCTTCCTCTATGCGTGGACCGGGATCCTGTGTATGCTTGGCGGCGGAAATTTTCTGGAATACGGACAGCTGCCGCTGCCTTTCCAGCACGGAGACGCAACCGAACTGCATAGTGTCGGAATTTTTATGGTGGAAGCGGGTGTAACGCTGTGCGTTATGGCAGTCATCATTCAGATATTGGAAATTGTACTGGAAAGGACCGGATTCGATGATTAACCAAGTGGAATTTTTTCTCGCAGACCGAGGCATCTATATGTTGGCGCTGACCTTAATGGCAGTCGGCGTTTACGGGATGATCTCCTGCGGCAACTATATGAAAAAACTGATCTGCATGAATATCATGCAGGTCGCGATCATTTTCTTTTTTTTGACGTTTGGACAGAAGGATCGGGCAACGCTGCCGGTTATGCTGGCAGGGGTCTTCGGCTCAGACGCCTACATCAATCCGCTGCCGCATGCGCTGATGCTGACGGCGATCGTAGTCAGTCTCGGTACGACCGGTGTCGGGCTGGCACTGCTGATGAAGATCAAGGAAATCTATGGTACCATTGAAGAAGAAGAGATCACCGGAAAGAGAGGACGCAAATGAAGCACTTGCCGATTCTCGTGATTTTGTTCCCGCTATGTGGGGCGCTGCTTTGCCCGCTGCTGGGAAAGCTTTCAAAAAATGCAGGAAAGCGAGCCGTACTCTGTGCACTGTTTGCTTCTGCAGTCTGCGCGGCGATGCAGCTCGTGCAGGTTGTCCGCGGCGGCGTAGCCCTGCATTACTGGCTGGGGGGCTGGAAGCCGCCATATGGGATCGAGTTTGTGGTCGACGGCATCAGTGCGCCCATTATTCTGTTGGTTGCGCTGATCTCGTTTCTGACTGCGCTTTACAGCAGCCCGTTTGAAGAAACGGAAACGCACAGCCCTATGCGGGTAAGCGTATATTATACGACGCTTTCTTGTCTGGCGATCGGACTTTTGGGCATGGCGTCGACCGGCGATGTATTTAACCTTTATGTTTTTATGGAGATCACGGCGTTGGCCGGTTACGGACTGATCGCAGCAGGGGAAGGGAAAGGGCCGATTGCGGCGTTCCGCTATCTTTTGACCGGCACCATTGGGGCGTCCATGTATCTTTTGGGTGTGGGTTTTTTGTATGCGGCGACCGGAACCCTGAACATGGCGGATCTGGCTCTACGCCTTTCCGGCAAGATGGACAGTCCGCTGGTGCTTCTGGCGATCGGCTGCATGATTGTCGGTTTCGGCATCAAGATGGCACTGTTCCCGTTTCATGGCTGGCAGCCGGCGGCGCATTCCTATGCGCACGAGGGTGCGGATCCGATGATCGCCGGTATCATGATCAAGATCCCGGCTTATTCGATGATTCGCTTCTTTTACTGTATCTTCAAAGCGCAGGGACAGGCGATGGACTATTTTTTGCTGTTTCTCAGTGTGCTCGCGGTCTGCGGCGTGCTGTACGGTTCGCTCAAGGCACTGCGATACGATGTCTATAACAAGATTCTTGCCTATTCGAGTATCGGGCAGGTTGGCTATATCGCCATGGGGATCGCCTTAGGCAACTATTACGGGCTAGTCGGGGCGCTGCTGCATATCATCAGCCATGCGTTCATGAAATCCGGCCTGTTCTATACATCCGGCGCATTGAAATTCAAATTCGGTATTCACAATACCCCGTCCATGGGGCAGGTTTATCGGGAAATGCCGGTGACCGGAGCTACCATGACGATTTGCGCGCTGTCGATGATCGGCCTGCCGCCGTTCGCTGGATTTTTCAGCAAGTGGTATCTGGCACTTGGCGCAATCCAAAAAGGACAGTATCTTTTTGTGGCGGCTCTGATCCTCAGCAGCCTTTTGAGCGCCATTTACTTTTTCCGGCTGTTGGAGCATTTGTTTATGGATCCGAAAAAAGAGCTGCGTGACAAGTATCCCAAGGGGGAACTGCCGTGGCAGATGCTGATTCCGATCCTGACGGCAGGGATCGGAATCGTTGGACTGGGCTTGTTCCATACGGGCATTGTCAGCGGTATCTTCGGAGCGGCATTGATGGAGGTGATCGGCGCATGATCGAGAGTTTGAAACCGGCAGCAGCAGTCGGTGTCTGCCTTCTGGCGGCAGCTATGATTCTGTTGCTTGGAAATCGCTTGCATCGGAATCTGCGGGAGGCTATTACAATCGCCGCATCATTCTGCGCGGCAGGGCTGGTCTTTTCGATGACGCCGGCAGTCCTGCATGGACAGGTTTATGAGGCGCGTCTCTGGCAGATCGCAGAGGGTGTGGAACTGGCGTTTCGTACCGATGCGGCGGGCATGGTGTTTGCCTGTATTGCCGGATTTTTGTGGATATTGACTTCTTTCTACTCGATCGGCTATATGCGAGGACATCATGAGAAGAACCAGACCGGCTACTTCGCGGCCTTTGCGGTCTGCGTAGGATCGGCGCTGGGGATCGCGATGGCGGCAAATCTGATGACTTTCTTTATCTTTTATGAGATGCTGACGATCGCGACCTATCCGTTGGTAGTACACTATCGCAACGATGCAGCCAAGGCGTCCGGTCGGAAATATCTGGCCTATACCCTGGTCAGCGGTCAGCTGTTTTTTGCGGCGATCTGTGTGGTCTATGTGCTGTGCGGTGGCGGAGATTTTAAGGCCGGCGGTTTCCTCGCGGAAACGGCCGGCCGGGGGCTTCTGCCCGGCGGAGTGCTCTGTCTGTTATTTTTGATGATGGTTGTCGGCGGTGCGGTCAAGGCGGGCGTGATGCCGCTGCACAGTTGGCTTCCGTCCGCCATGGTCGCGCCGACGCCGGTCAGCGCGCTGCTGCATGCGGTGGCAGTCGTCAAAGCAGGGGCGTTCTGCGTTTTGCGGGTGGTCTGCTATGTGTTCGGGCCGCAGTTGGCGGTTTCTTGCGGCGGCGCGAAGATCCTGGCCTGGGCGGCAGCGCTGACGATCATAATATCGTCGTTTGTTGCGCTCAGAAAGGATAATCTGAAGGCGAGACTGGCGTTTTCGACGGTAGGGCAGCTTTCGTATATCGTGATGGGGATCTGTGTCTGCGCGCAGGCCAGCATTGCGGGCGCGCTGTTTCACATGGCGGCGCATGCGTTCCTAAAGATCACGCTGTTTATGTGCGCGGGCGCTATTTTTGTGACGACAGGGCTTTCGGAGATCAGCAGCATGCGCGGTCTGGCCAGACGTATGCCGGTCACCATGACTTGCTTTGCGATCGCCTCATTGGGGATCGCGGGACTGCCGCTGATGGCGGGCTTTGTCAGTAAATTCAATCTGATCCGCGGTATTCTGGCGATGGGACAGCCGTTTTTCGCGGTGGTGCTGGTGGCTGCGGCGCTGCTCGCGCTGAGCTATCTGATGCCGGTGGTACAGATCGTGTTTGCCAAGGGTGCGGGAGCGGACGGCGGTCCGCTACTGCCTGCGGCAGACGCGCATGGACATGCCTATCCTGTGCAGGGTGACGCGGCGCTTGCAATGCGGATCCCGCTGATGCTGACGACGGGCGTAGCCGTCGTGCTGGGCTGCGTGCCGAACGCGGGGGTTCATCTATATGAGCTGGCGCAGATGGCGGCGACTGCGGTAACAGAGGGAGGTGGCTTCCTTGCAGGCTAAGAAAAAAGTATATTTGCTCTTAGGCATCATTATTGTGCTGATGCCGGTGCTGGAGGTTTTGTTTGCGCACCCGCATCATCACAGGCTCTGGAACGTCGTGCCGGGCGCGGATCTTGTGATCGGATTCGGCGGAGCCTGGCTTTTGATCCTGCTCGGCAAGGTGATCCTGAACAAACTGCTGCGCAGGCCGGAAGACTATTATGCGGAGTCAAGCAAGCCGAAGGAAGCGCCGGAAGCAGTTGCAAGCATACACGGCGTCGCGGATAATCGTGAGACGGAACCGGCGGACGTTGCAGCTGTGGCACAGAGTTGTGAAAGAATTTTGGAGCAGAAACAGAAAGAAGGTGACGGGCATGTATAATCTTTTTCATCCGGGGCTGCTTCTGCTCGCGGGCGCATTGCTGCTTCTGCTGCTTCCGCCCAAATGGATCAAGTGCATTCTGCCGTCCGCGGCGCTTTGTGCGTTGGCGGCGGTCTTTACGCTGCGAAATGGCGATGGAATGTTCCTACAGCTCCTGCCGAATGTGCGCATGCAGTTTCTGGAGGTCGACCGGCTGTCTTGGGCTTTTGCGCTGATCTTTGCGATCGGCGCGGTGCTGGCGGGTCTTTTTGCCTGCCATACGAAAAACAAGTTTGAGGCGGCTGCGGAGACGGCTTATGCGGGCAGTGCGATGGGTGTTGTGTTGGCGGGGGACTGGATCACGATGATCCTCTTTTGGGAGGTCATGGCGATCGCCTCTTGGCTGGTCGTTATCTCGTCGCGTACAGAAGCTGCGTCAAAGGCCGGGTTCCGGTATCTGCTCATGCATATGCTGGGTGGCAATCTTCTGCTGGTAGGGATCGTGCTGAAGGTCAGCGGCGGCAGTTTCGATGTCACCTGCCTGACGGGCAGTGAGGACGCTGCGTATTGGCTGATGCTTGCCGGAACAGCTGTCAATGCTGCAATCCCGCCGCTGCACGCCTGGATGCCGGATGCGTATCCGGAGTCAACGCTCGGCGGTACGGTCTATTTAGGTACCTATACGACGAAGGTCGGCATTTATACACTGATCCGCTTGTTTGCGGGTGCTGAGCTTTTGCTGTATTTTGGTGTCTTTATGGCATTGTTCGGCGCGCTGATGGCGCTTTTGGAAAATGACCTGCGCAGGCTGTTTTCTTACCACATCATCAGTCAGCTCGGCTACATGGTCGTCAGTCTGGCGTTGGGCACGGAGCTTGGCGTCGACGGTGCAGTGGCGCATGTGTTCGGCAATATTGTGTATAAGGGGACGCTGTTTATGTGCGCGGGCGTGATCATCGCCGCGACCGGCAAACGGAAGATCACAGAGATGGGCGGATTGGCTCGCAGCATGCCGGTGACGGCGGTGTGTATGGGCATCGCGTCGCTTGCGATCTGCGGGTTCCCGCTGTTCAGCGGCTTTGTCAGCAAGGGTCTGATCATGAACGCCATTGCGGAGAGCGGCAGACCGGCAGTCGAGATTCTGATGCTGATCGCCAGCGTGGGCACGCTGCTTTCTGTGGGACTGAAGGTCAATTACTTTGTGTTCTTTGCGAAGCCGCAGACGACGGGGGCTGCCCATACGGCAGGAGCGGCGCCTGCGGCAGGATCTGTACATGCGCAGCCGTACTTTGCCGAAACTGTACCCAGAGTCACGGATGTGCAGCCGGAGCTTGTGCCGCGCAATATGCGCCTTGCGATGCTGCTGGGCGCGGCGGGCTGTGTGGTGACCGGTGTTTTCCCGCAGATCATGCAGGGTGTGACGCCATTCCTATCAGATGGACACCCCTATACGGTCGATCATATCACGCAGTATCTGGAGCTTTTCGCAGCGGCGGCGATCGCCTTTGTGATGTATCTTTCACATATGGCGCCGCATGCCGGGATCACGCTGGATGCGGACTGGTTTTACCGCAGACCGCTGAACCAGATGGTAATGGCGGCTGCGACTGCCTGTGAGATCTGTTTTGATATCGTGGGTCGTTGGGTCGGCGGCATGGTGCACGCGGCGAATCAGCTGATCTGCAAGGAGCAGCGCGCGCCGCGCGGGTTGGAGGATGACGATGTACTGCAAAAACCGGCCGGCAAGCTGATCGCGTTGAATTTCGTGATGTGGATGGTGATCACCGGCGGAGTTTTCGTACTGACGCGGCTTTGAAGTGAAAAAGACCGAATTTCAATTCTGCAAGGACAAAAGTGTGCATAACAAAATCAACGATTTCGATGCACACATGTCGCTCACTCATGAGCGACGCTTCGCAAGGTGCTTCTGTCGTTATTCCGGAAACATCACACAGCGATATTTTCTTCAGATATTTCCCACATAATAAAAAAAGAGCAAGGTGGATAAAATAAGCGCTTTTCGCATTACTTATCCACCTTTTTTCATTCGATGGCTCATATTTTTTACAGAAAACAGAATATAAGTAAAAAAATAAAGCAAAAGAAGCTGCTTGAAATGCCTTTGAAACGCTTTGACGACCGGCAAACAGGGTCAGGATGACGAGTTCCGACAGACTTCGACATATTCCCAAATCATTCGACAAATTCATCCGGGTCGACAAAACCGAAAAGGTGGACAAGTAATTTATTTTTTGCATGTTTTATCGAATTCGATCTTTTTGAAAGACCGTCGGACACCGCAGCCGCTTACACCGGTATCTTCCGGCTGCATACCGACAGCTTCCGTCCAACTGCCGGCGATCAAAAAGCACTTTTGCCGGCGATCGAAAAGGCCTTTTGCCGGCGATTGAAAAGCCTTTTCACCTGTGATAAAATAAGACAAACAGAAAAATCAAATGGAAAGGAACGGGCAGCAGGATGACAGCCGAAAAACTGACGATCGGCATTTTGGCGCATGTCGACGCGGGCAAGACAACCTTATCGGAGAGTATCTTATATCTGACCGGTGTAACGCGGACGCAGGGCAGAGTCGATCATAAAAATGCATTTTTGGACAACGATGAGATCGAACGTGATCGCGGGATCACCGTATTCGCCAAGGAGGCGCGGTTTGCGTTGGGTAAAAAGCAGGTAACGCTGCTGGACACGCCGGGACACGGGGACTTCAGCAGCGAAGCGGAACGGGTGCTGCAGGTGCTGGATTACGCGATCGTGGTCATCAGCGGTACGGATGGTGTGCAGAGCCACACACAGACCTTGTGGCGTCTGCTTGCGGCTTATGAGATACCGACGTGGATCTTTGTCAACAAGATGGATCGACCGGAGACCGATCGCGATGCACTGTTGTCGGAGATCCGAAAAACGCTCGGCGGTCTGTCTGCGGACGGCGTGAGCGGAGTGTTTGCGGACTTTGGAAGGCTTGCGGATGCCGCTATGCGGGAAGAGATCGGCAGCGCCAGTGAAGATCTGTTAGAGACTTATCTTGCGGATCAGCCGTTTGCGGACGCGGACATTTGCAGTGCTGTTTCGGCAAGACAGCTGTTTCCGGTCTGCTTCGGATCGGCGTTAAAAGGTGAGGGCGTACAGGACTTTTTGCAGCTCCTTGCGCGGTACACGAAAGGGTTCACGCAGGACGGCCGAAGGAAGCCCGGAAGCGATCAAAATGCAAAAAGCGCAACAGATGCGCCGTTCGGGGCGCGTGTCTACAAAATCAGCCGCGACAAAAAAGGGAATCGTCTGACGCATCTGAAAGTCACCGGCGGCGTGCTGAAAAGCAAGATGGAGTTGGCGAAAGGTCAAAAGGCCGAGCAGCTCCGCCTTTATAACGGCGAAAAGTTTGAGCTGGCGCAGAGCGTCGAAGCAGGCGAGATCTGCGCGGTGCTCGGTCCTGCGGCTACGTATGCGGGGCAAGGTCTGGGCTTTGAACAGGGAAGCGCGACTCCGCTGCTCGTGCCGACACTGACTTACCGGCTGCTTTTGCCGGAGAGCGTGGAGCCGGTGCAGGCGCTCCGCAAATTGCGGGAGTTAGAGGAAGAAGAACCGAGTCTGCATCTGGTGCAGGATGGTGAGAGCGGCCAGATTTTTGTGCAAGTCATGGGTGAACTGGAACTGGAAATTCTCCGCGAGCTGATCGCGCGGCGTTTTGCCATACAGGTCAGGTTTGACAGTGGGACGATTATATATAAGGAAACGATCGCGGCACCGGTACTGGGGATCGGACATTATGAGCCGCTGCGTCACTACGCGGAAGTACAGCTGCTGCTGGATCCGCTGCCGCGGGGCAGCGGGTTGGTCTTTGACTCGCTGGTCAGCGAGGATGTACTGGATCGCAACTGGCAGCGCCTGATCTTGACGCATCTTGCGGAAAAGCCGCATCGCGGCGTGCTGACCGGTGCGGAGATCACAGACATGCGGATTTCGATCGTAGCCGGAAAGGCACATCTGAAGCATACCGAGGGCGGCGATTTTCGCCAGGCGACTTATCGGGCCGTGCGTCAGGGACTGCGTAAGGCGGACAGCATTCTGCTGGAACCGGTCGTGCGCTTTCGGCTGGAGATTCCGACAGATTGTACCGGAAGAGCACTGTCGGATCTGGATCGATTCGGTGCACAGGCCGCGGTCAGTGAAAGCGACGGCGAGACGACGGTAATCACGGGTCAGGGACCGGTGGCGACCCTGAAGGATTATCCGAAGGACGTGGTCGCTTATACAAGGGGAAAAGGCAGCATGGCTTCCATGCCGGCCGGTTATCAGCCTTGTCATAACCAGGAGGAGGTCGTGGCCGCAGCGGGATATTTCGCGGAGCAGGATCTGGAAAATCCGACCGGTTCGGTCTTTTGCAGCCATGGAGCCGCGGTTTATGTGAGCTGGGACGAAGTGGACGCGGCGGCGCATCTGGACGGTAGCCGCGTGCTAGCTGACGCGCAGCGGCGATTCTTTGGGGAAAACGAAGGATCACAATTTGACGATGGAACGCAGAACGGGGCGGAATCTGTCACAGACAGAGCATTGCGGCAAGGCGGCGTACAGGACGGGCAGAACGGAAACGGCCGCAGCGTCGCGCAGGGCGACACGGCGGCTTCCGCAAAAGAGCTGGAAGCGATCTTTCTCAAGACTTACGGCAGGAGCAAGCGCGAGGAAGCACGGTATCGGGAAAGCCTGAGCAAAGGCACACGCAAACCGCCGAGCGGAGAAGATTTTCCTCAGCCGAAGTGGAAAAAAGCCGGCGGCAGTTCATCCGGCGGAAAAGAAAAAAATAACGCTGCTTTACGCCCGCTGTTCGTCATCGACGGATACAATGTCGTGTTCGCATGGGAAGCGTTTGCCGCATTAGCAAAGGTCAATCTCGACAGCGCGCGCGAGGCACTGCTGGATGTCCTGCTCAATTACCAGGGCTACAAAAAAGTGGACATGCTGGTAGTATTTGATGGCTATAAGCTGGCAGGAAACCCTGGCACGCGGCACGATTATGAGAAACTGAGCGCAGACGCAGGAAGCTTCCGAGTCGTGTACACGCGCGAAGCGGAGACCGCGGACCGTTATATCGAAAAGGTGATCTACGAGCAGGGAAAAAAGCGGGAGCTTTGGGTCGTGACATCGGATCAGCCGGTACAGATGGCGGCGCTCGGCGACGGAGCGGCAAGGTTTTCGGCACGGGAATTCTACGCGGAGGTCGCAGGGGCTTCGGAGGAGATCCGCGCGAAGCTGGCGGCACAGCGCAAGGAACGGAACCTGCCGTTCCAGGGCATCTTATAAGAAAATACGCATCGGACAAGGATAAGATCCCCCTTAAGCAGACGAGGAAAAACACTGAAATCTGTGAAAGGGGGATCTTTGTGCCGTGCCGCCGGATCGATGCGCAGTGATGAAGCGATGAGACGGCAAAGCACAGAAATAGGGACAAAAGGACCGTGATCTTATGGTCTAATTTCGCGTGGGCGTGCATTTGCTGTAATATGTGGAGTTGGAAAAGAAAGAGAAATTTAGGCTGTCTGCTGCTGGCCGGCAGTCTGTGCGCGCTTTGGCTTTGCGGCGGTGCGGGAAACGATGGGGTTTTCGGCAAGGTCCATGGGATTGGAAATTATCGGAGCCAATCACATAGCGACGATGCAAAGGTGATCACTGTGATCTCACGGGAGGATGGTTCCGGTACCCGGGCGGCGTTTGTGTCACAGCTGGGGATCCGGCGCGGCGGATATGACCGAACAACGGCGGCTGCGGAGGTGACGCAGAGCACGGCGGTCGTGCTGATGAGCGTAGCGCAAAATCGCGGCGCCATCGGTTATGTTTCCGCGATGGCGCCGCGGGAGCGTGTCAGAACGGTTCGAGTGAACGGGGCACTGCCGTCTGCTGCGGCAGTGCGGGACGGCAGCTACCCGCTGCGGCAGGAGTTTTATCTGGTGATGAAAGGATTGGATCTGCAGCGATCCGGCGATGCAGGCGCTGCACGAGGCGATCTGCCGAATGGCAGCACGCTGCAGGACACGGAGCGAGCCGCGCGGGAGTTTGTGGCCTTTGCGAGCAGCCTGCGCGGGCAGGCAATCATCGCACAGGCGGGCTATGTGCCGATGAAAGCGGCACTGCAAAGCACCGGCGAGCGATTGCAGAGCGTGCCTGTGACCGAACATCGCGGAGGGCTTTCAATGCGAGAGCGGCAGAATACGGAGGCTGCGGCGGTAGCGCAGGAACACGGTAATGCTGCCGGAAAACCGGTTCGCTTGGTGTTAGCCGGGTCAACCGCAATGGCGCCGCTCATGCAAACCTTGGGTGAAGCCTTTCAAACGCTGCATCCGCAGGTGACTGTGGAGATCCAGCAGACCGGGTCAGCAGCGGGGATTACGGCGGTGCTTGCCGGAGCCTGCCGGATTGGGATGTCTTCACGCGCGCTGACGGAGACAGAGCTGGCGGCAGGGGCGCACGCGGAATGTATTGCGGCAGATGGGATCGCGGTCATTGTGAACCGGCAAAATCCGATCCGGAATATTCGGACCGAAACCTTGCGGCGCATTTATATCGGAGAGATCGAACGATGGGAAAATATCAAGAATACGCATTGAGTCTGGTATGTTTTTTCTCGGCGGCCGTATCGCTGGCAGCGTTGATCGCGATCTGTTTTTTTTTGCTGGAATCCGCAATCCCGTTTTTGCAGGAAGAGGGAACGGCTTCTCTCCTTTTCGGAAAATACTGGCGGCCGACAGAAGAGATCTTTGGTATTTTACCGATGCTCGCGGGGAGCGCCTATGTGACCGGCGGCGCTGTGCTCTTGGGCGTGCCGCCGGGGCTTTTGTGCGCGGTGTTTCTGGCGCGGTTCTGCCCGGCGCGCCTATATCGGATCGTCCGGCCGTTGGTGGAGACGATGGCCGGCATTCCCTCTGTGGTCTACGGACTGTTCGGACTTTGCTTCGTTGTACCGCTTGTACAGAGTGTTTGCGGCGGCAGCGGCAAAGGCATTCTCAGCGCCGCCGTGATGCTGGCGATCATGATCTTGCCGACCGTGATCAGTGTAGCGGAGGCAGCAATCCGTACCGTACCGGAAAGCTATTATGAAGGCGCGCGGGCGCTGGGCGCGAGCAGAGAGCAGAGCGTTTTTTTCGCCCTGCTGCCCGGCGCGGCATTCGGGATGCTGACCGCAGTCATGTTGGGCATCGGGCGAGCCGTCGGGGAGACCATGGCGGTCGTCATGGTGGCAGGCAATCAGGTCTGGATGCCGCAGTCCCTCACCGCAGGCGTAAGGACCTTGACAGGGCTGATCGTTTTGGAGATGGGTTATGCCGCGGAAGGAAAACATCGTGACGCGCTGATCACTGCAGGCGCCGTGCTTTTTGCGTGGATCTTGCTGATGAATCTGGCAGTCTCCCTGCTGCAGAACCGTCGGGAGCGCGAAAAGCCGCGCGGACGGAAAAGCGGCGTGAAGCTGCCAAGGAAAGGAAAAAGGTAGGATGCAGCAAAAATGGATCTCGGCGCTGCTGCGCACGATGACAGTCGGCAGCGCTCTGCTGTGCGGCATGATCGCAGTATCGGTGATCGGATTTATCGTTTGGCACGGCTGTCCGACTCTTGGAGCGGCAAATATGCCCGGTGATTTGCTCGGTGGTTCCGGCAATCTTGGCAGTCCCGCGAGTGGCTGGGCGGAACCGGCAGGCGGACTGAATATGTCTTGGCTGCCTGCGCTTTGGAACACGCTCTTTATGATCGCCGTAGTCCTTTTGCCGGCAGTACCGATCGGGGCTGGCGCGGCGATTTTTCTTTCGGAGTACGCAAGACGCGGCAGCCGCTTTGCGAAAACAGTGAGCCTTGCGGCCGAAACACTGGCAGGGATCCCGTCCGTTTTGTTCGGACTTTTTGGTTTTTTACTGTTTGTGCTGCGGATGGGCTGGGGCTATTCGTTCCTCGCCGGGGTCTGCACGCTGATCCTGATGGTGCTGCCGCTGATCATCCGCACGACGCAGGAGGCACTGCGGACGGTTCCTGCGGGACAGCGCGAGGCGAGTTTCGGTTTAGGGGCGGGGAAAGGCCGGACTGTCTTGCGCGTGCTGCTGCCGGCGGCGCTTCCCGGTATGCTGGCGGGGATCCTGCTGGCGATCGGACGGATCACCGGAGAATCTGCCGCACTGCTGTTTACGGCCGGGACCGGAACAGAGACTGTGGACGGGATATTTTCTTCCGCAGCGACCTTGGCCGTGCATCTGTATGCGATGCTGGTCGAGGGGCAGTCTTTAGAGGGCGCCTATCAGACGGCGCTGGTCCTGCTGCTTTTGACGGCGGCGCTGAACCTGTGCGTTTCGCTGCTCACGGCGCATCGGGGCGGCCACAGCAAGTAAAGTGCACTTTGACATTCGCGCCTGCATAAAGACGCAAAAAAACAGCCGCTCCTATCCGGTAAACGGGAGCGGCTGTTTTGGATAGATCCGATCGCCGACTAACTGCCGATGCAGGAAAGGCTGCCGGCAGAGAACTACAGGTGGATCTCGCCTTCAGCGAGGATAACGGCGCTGCCGCCGACTTGGATCTGGCAGGAGGCGGCTGCGCCGTCTTCACAGCCGTCTGCACTGCAGTCGGCATCCAGATGGGAAAGGATCAGGGACGGACGCTGCATTTTTTCGCCCTGGATGATCTTACAGTCGTCGCCGTCTTTGACGAAGCCGTTGAGGTAGCCGTAGTAAGTCAAGGCGCCGCTTGAAGTGCCGGTCGCGGCTTCTTCATCGATATCGTAGAGCGGCGCGAAGTTTCTCGCGTGGCAAAGGGCGTCGTCCGCGTCGCTTGCTTTGTCGAGGGTGAATGCATGGACGCCGGTGACCTCGTAGCGTGCGGAGAGCGCGGACAAGGCAGGCATGTCCGGTTCCAGTGCTTCGAGATCAGCAAGAGAAACGACCGGCATCATGATATCCGGCAGACCTGTCGAGATCAGTTGCGGCAGAAGTTTCAGTCCTTTGGCGAGCTGTTCGTCGTAGGAGATACCCATAACTTTGTATAATTCGTCCAACGCGTCTTTTTGCGCGATCTCGCCGATCTTGACCGGAGCAGCCATGTCCATGAGCACAAAGCCGTCCTTGCAGGCGATGTTCAGGTCGCCGGCGAGGGTGTGGTTCCGATAGGTGTCGTTGTCGTGTATGATGCCTGCGTACAAGAGTACTTTGAACGAGGCGATCGTCGCGTGGCCGCAGAGATCGACTTCGGTTGCCGGCGTAAAATAACGGATCTGAAATTCTTTTTCGGAGAGCTGTTTGATAAAGGCAGTCTCCGAGTAGCGAAGTTCCGCGGCGGTCTTGACCATGGTCTCATCGGACGGAAAGTCGCTGCCGTCCGGGAGAATGACAACGCCGGCCGGGTTGCCGCCGAAGATGGTTTCGGTAAATGCGTCTGCAATGTAGAATTTCATGTAAAAAACCTCTCTTTCTGTTGTTTGAGTGTTGTTTGATTTATTTTCATTTGCCGTTTTGCGATCACCCGGAGCCGCTTCGTCCGAATCAGATTCAAGCGGCTCAGCGACAACCGGACAGGTGTCAGAAGCTGCACCGGGGTCAGCCCCAAAAGAGCTGCAGGGCGGAACCGGTCTGCCAGATGAGGAAGGCGGCGAGCCATGCGAGCCCCGTTTGCGTAAGGAGCGTGGCGAGCGCCCAACGTAGACCGCCGAGGGTCTTTTTGACGGCGGCCAGTGTTGCGATACAGGGCATGTAAAGCAGGCTGAATACCGCGAAGCTAAAGGCTGAAAGCGGGGTAAACGTCTGCATCAGCAGTTCATCAACAGTCTGCGGCGGCGTCTGAGCTTCTGCCAGGACTGCCAGTGTGCTGACGATCGCTTCTTTGGCGGAGAGTCCGGTCAGGAGCGCCGCGGCGGCGCGCCAGTCACCAAAGCCGAGCGGTGCGAAGAGTGGAGCAAGCGTTCGGCCGATAACCGCCAGGAGGCTTTCCTGCGGAACAGCGGCCGGCGTCAGTACAGGCGTAAAATGTTCCAAAAACCAGATCGCGCTGCTGGCCAAGAGCACGACGGTGAAGATTTTTTGGATGTAAGCTTTGCTGTTTTCCCACGCCTGCGCACAGGCGGCGGAGAAGCAAGGCAGCCGCAATCGGATGTCGTGCGGCAGTTTTGCGTTTGCCATGGAACAGGAGCAGCCTTGCATGCGATATGGACGCGAGGTATTGCGGCCGTTGGGGATGCATGCATGCGCATGCTGCATCGGAAGCATCCGCATCCGCAGCCGTAGCAGTATGACGCCGAGCAGAATCCCGGTCAAGTACAGCGTAGTGATCGGCAGGAGTCGGTACTTTCCGAAAAAAACGGCGGCGAGCAGGGTGTACAGCGGCAGCTTCGCGTTGCAGGACAGGAACGGGATCAAAAAAACCGTTCGCCGCCGCTGGCCGCATGCAGGAAGCCGTTCTGCCGCCATGATCGCCGGTACCGCGCAGCCGAAGCCAAGCAAAAGCGGCATGGCGCAGGCACCGGAAAGGCCGAGCCTTTGCAGGGGCCGGTCCAGCGCACGCGAAAGCGCGGCAAGTGCGCCGCTGCTTTCCAAGCAGGAAAGGCAGAAAAATAGGACGGCGATGACCGGCACAAAGGCCAGGACACTGCCGATGCCGGTGCAGATGCCGCGGATGACGAGGTTCTGCAGCATCGGTGGAGCTCCGATCCGCTGTAGCGTATGATCGAGCAGCAAGATCCACCAGTCAGCGCCTGCTTCCATGATACGGCTGAGCAGAGGACCAAGGCTGCCAAAGGTCAGCCAGACCGAAAAAGCCGCCGCGCATACGAAAACCACAAGATGCATAGATTTTCCTCCGAGCTTGTAAGGGCAGAGCGAAAAGTTCTGCCGGAACATGTTTTCTTAAGAAACATCTTATCGATTGGGCGGAAAAATATGCAAAAAGCTTTTGCGGCACACAGGGACTTCAATCACCCTCATTATAGTGCAAAGAAATCCAAATAGCAAGAAGAAGACGGTTCCTTTTGACAGCCGTTTATGGTATACTGAATATAATCGTTTGCAGCTACAGAACGAGTAAAGGAAGGGATTATGGATCGAGCGGATTACTACAGAATCCTGGGTGTGCAGCCGGGGGCGTCAAGAGCGCAGATCGACCGTGCGTACAATGAACGGATGAAAAGACTCAAATCTTCGGATTACGCGGATGAGCGCGAGTATGCGGATCGCAAGATGCGGGAACTGAAATATGCTTACAGCGTGGCTTCCAGCGGCGCGGCGCCGATCAGTGAGCATCAGAAGCTGGCGCATCATGAACGGCGCAAGGATGATATGGAGATCGCGGAGAGGGCGGACAGCTTTTTGGGGAATCTCAGCGGACAGATAAAGGCTGCGGCGGAGCGGGTCAAGCAGAACGCGGGCGGCGCGCTTTCCCACCCGGAGGGCAGCCACAGCCACCGCGATGACCGGCGTGAGCATGCGGATCGGAGCGGATCGCAGAGCCGGAGCCGCAAAAGTACGGGCGGACAGCGTCTGGTGAACGATGTCGAGGGCGCGCGCAGGAGCGGACAATCGACGGTCAAGTCTTTTGACGCATCGGCGGACGGCGGCAAGACGCTCAAAACGGTGGTCGGCATCATCGTGGCACTGATAGCGCTCGTGCCGTCCTTGATCTCTTCCTGCGAAAGCAGGGAACCGGATTACAGCTACACGTTTCCGGAAGAGCGCATTGTCTGGACCGAAGAATACGACGATACCGTGAGCGAGGTCGATCAGCTGCTGTATGATAAGGTTTCCGATTACGATTATGACGGCTGGCTGGATTACAGCGAGGCCGCGCAAAATCAGGACACGGTCGTCGATGATATGGTTTATCCGCCGGATGATGACGAGACATATACACAGCAGCTGGCGAGAAAATTGGGGCTGGATTCGGCGGAGGCGGCGGTCACCTATCTCAGCGACGGAGATGACGAGGTTTACTGGAAGTATACGGATTATGAAAATGCTTGGCTTTTGGCTACACGGCTGATGGACGCGCCACCGTTTGAGGAGATCGCCGGCTGTGTCAGTCTCTACAGCGGCGAACCGATCATCGATCACGGCACGTATTTGCAGTTCCTGATTGATGTGGCAAACAGCCAGACGATGAGCGTGCTGTACGGCTAGCACGGCGGCAGGCTGCGCAAGGCAGAGCAAAACATGCGGGCAGGAGCAAAGCGGAACGTGCGGATTTTCTTGCGAGAGTGGATTTTTCCGAGAAAAGAGAACGATCAGATAGAAAACAGAAAAGAGGAAAGAACATGGAAGTTTTTGATATCGCACCGGTGAAGTTTGAAGAGGATCGCCTGTTGATCCTGGATCAGACGAAGTTGCCGGGAGAGGAAGTTTATATCGAGGTACAGACAAAGGAAGACATCTGGGACGCGATCTATCATCTCAAAGTGCGTGGCGCGCCGGCGATCGGCGTGGCGGCGGCTTACGGACTGTACGTCGCGACGCGGGATTTCGCGGGGACGCGCGTGAAGGAGTTTCGGGAATATGTGCGGGAAACGAGCGCGTACTTGAACAGCGCCAGACCGACGGCGGTCAATCTTTCGTGGGCACTGAAACGCTGCGCGGATATGCTGGACCGATACATCCGCGCGTTCGACAACGCGGCGGACGGCTTCCTCTGCACCTGCGACCACTGCGCGGGGGATCAGGTGGACGACGCCAAGCTGCTGCTTTTGGATGAAGCGGAGAAGATCCGCAAAGAGGATGAGGCGTCCTGCTATGCGATGGGCGAATTCGGACTGTCGCTGCTGAAGCCGGGCATGGGGATCCTGACGCACTGCAACGCCGGTACGATCGCGACGGCGAAATACGGTACCTGCCTGGCGCCGATCTATCTCGGGCAGGAGCGCGGGTACAACTTCCGCGTGTTTGCGGATGAGACGCGCCCACTGCTGCAGGGAGCCAGATTGACGAGCTGGGAGCTTCATAAGTCCGGCGTGGATGTGACGCTGATCTGTGATAATATGGCATCCATCGTGATGAAGAACGGCTGGATCGACGCGGTGGTCGTCGGCTGTGACCGCATGGCGGCGAACGGCGACGGCGCGAATAAGATCGGGACTTCCGGCGTGGCGATCCTGGCAAAGGAGTACGGCATCCCGTTCTATATGTACGTGCCGACCTCCACGATCGATCTGGAAACGCCGACCGGCGCGGACATTCCGATCGAGCTGCGCAAAGGCGAAGAAATTTATGAAATGTGGTATGAAAAGCCGATGGCTCCGGTGGGAGTCAAAACCTATAATCCGTCCTTTGACGTGACGGATCACCGATACATCACGGCGGTCATTACCGAAAAAGGGATCGTCCGGCCTCCATATGATGTAAATCTAAGAAAGTTGTTTGAGGCGTAATCATGAGTCAGTCTAATCAAAAACCGGCTGTGCAGGATGTACAGCCGAAAAGCTTTATCGACCGCTATGCCAAGATCCTGGTGGTTGTAGCGGTTCTTTGCGGCGCAACCTCCGGAAACTTCGGCGCACTGATCTCCGCACCGGCATCCGTGACCGGATTCTGGCGCCTTTTGATCGCGTTGCCGTTTTTTGCGGTGCCGATCCTGACAAAAGAAGAAAGCCGCAAAAAATTATTCGCGGTCTCCAAAAAGAACCTGCTGCTGGCATTCTTGTCCGGGGCGTTCCTGTTCGGGCATTTCTTTACCTGGTATACCGCGGTCAAAAACACCAATGTGGCAAGCGCGGCGGTGCTGGCGTCGTTCCACCCGCTGATCGTCATTTTTATCACGGTTTTTATCTATCATAAAAAAGTGTCCGGAAAGTCGATTGTGGCAATTCTGGTCGCACTCGGCGGCGGTGCCCTGATCCTCTGCGGAGACCTTTCCGCTTTCGCGGAAGGCGGACGATTGACCGGCAACCTGCTGGCGTTCGCGGCGGGCTTATGCATGGGCGTCTATTTTGCGCTCGGCGGTAAGGTCAGACAAGAAGTGAATGGCTCGATCTCCGTGCTGCTGATTTTTACAGCCTGCTGGATCTGCTTCACGCTTTCCAATCTCATTCCGGGAACGCCGGTGCTTGGCTATCCGGCGGCGGATTATCTGTACATGGTCTGTTTGACGTTCATCTGCCAGATCGGTTCACACGCGGTATGGAATCTGTGCATGGGACATGTCAGCTCGCTGTATGTTTCCACCTGGGAAACCGCAGATCCGGTATTCGCGACGCTGTTTGCCGTCATCATGGTAAAGCAGATCCCATCCATGACCGAGATCCTAGGCTGTGTGATCGTTGTGGCGGCGCTGCTGATGTACAATAAATTTGAACGAGAATCGGAGCAGACGCATGTATAAAGTAAGACTGCAGTCCTTTGAGGGACCGTTTGACCTTTTGGTCTACCTGATCGAGACTGCCGAAATGAGCATATACGATATCAAGATTAGCCAGATCACCAAGCAGTATCTGGAATATATCCAAGCCATGAAAGAACGCAACATTACGGTTGCGACGGAGTTTATGGTGCTGGCGGCGTCTTTGATCGAGATCAAGTCGAAGATGATCCTGCCGCGGGTATCCCAGGAGAATACCGCATCGACAGAAGAAGACCCGCGGACGGAATTGGTAGAACGGCTGCTGGAATACAAACGCTTCAAGCAGGCGGCACGAATACTCGAAGAACGGGAGGAGGCCGGCCTTCGTATTTTTGAAAAACCGCAGGAGGATATTTCGACCTATCTGGAAAATCCGGACGAGTATCTCAGCCTGGATCTCAAGCAGTTTGCGGCGGCGTTCTGTTTATTTATCGAGAAAAAACACAAAGTAGAGGCTGTCCGAAAGCATTACGAGCGGGTCGAGCGGGAACGCGCGTCCATGGAAAAGCGGATGCATCTGATCCTCAAGACCGTGCGTCGAAAGCTCGGACAAGTGTTCAGCTTCAAAGAACTGATCCGGGATAAAAAAGATCGCTATGACATTGTTGTCACGTTCCTGTCTCTTTTGGAAATGGCCAAAGAACGCGTGATCCGTGTTGATCAGAAGACGAACTACGGCGACATTTCGGTGTCCGCAGGCGAGCGGATCAACGAAGATACCGTGCTGGAAACCTACGCGGCTGCCGCCGGCACGGATGATGACAGCAATCGTGGCGGTGACGGAGGAGCAACCATCACGCAGCCTGCGCAAAGCGAGACGGCGAAGCCGGATGGGCGGGAGGTACAAAACACAGGAGAGGCGGAAAAACGCAATGACAAGTAAAAAGAATCTAAAATCTGCATTTGAATCCATGCTGTTTGTCTGGGGACAGCCGCTGGATGTCAAGACAGCGGCAGACGTATGCAATATCAACCGGCAGGAGGCTTACGACTGCTTCAAAGAACTGCAGGAAGAATACGAGCAGGAGGGTCGGGGCATTCGTATCCGCGAGGTGAACGGCGCGTTTCAGTTCGCGACAACGGAGGAAAACGCCGATTATATCGAACGGCTGTGCACGCCGGTCAAAACCAAACGATTATCGCAGTCCGCGCTGGAAGTTCTGGCGATTATCGCTTACAAACAGCCGGTGACAAAGGGCGAGATTGAGGCGATCCGAGGTATCAAGTGTGATCGGGTCATTGAAGGACTGGCAAAGAAGGAGCTGGTCTGTGAAGTCGGCAGGTCGAACGCGATCGGCCGACCGATCTTATACGGGACTACCGATATGTTTCTCAAAAATTTTGGTTTCACATCGATAAAAGAACTGCCGGAGATCGATGATATCGAAGGTGTGATGCAGGTCGATACCGAAGCCGATCATGCAGAGGATGAAAACGATCCGGTCGCAGCAGGGCAGATGAGAATCGAGTTTTAACAAGGGCGCGCATGGGAAGCCGGAAAATAAGACAAGCGGCGTGCAGGAAGTCAGTCATAAAACTCCTGAGAGCAAGTAAACTGTTCTTAGGAGTTTTTTATTATGGTGAAAGAAAAGATATTACGCAGGAAGATCCCCCTGCTGCTGGTGTTGGCACTGACATTTGGCCTGTTGGGAGGCTTGGCGGATTATTTCGGTCCCGCTGTACGCGTGGATGAAAATGAGCTGCATCCGCCGGCAAAGGGATCGCAGGAAACCGCTTGCAGCGCGCCTGCGCCGACGGTGTCCGCGGCAGGCGCGGTCTTGATCCATGCGCAGACCGGAGAGATTTTGTTTGAAAAAGACGCGGAAAAACGGCTGTACCCGGCCAGCACTACCAAGATCATGACGGCGTTGATCGTATTGGAAACTTTGGACCGTCTGTCCTTAGGCACGGACAGCCGTGTGATCGTTCCGGCAGAGGCAGCCGGGCTGGAGGGCTCTTCCATCTATCTCAAAGCCGGAGAGGAGATCAGCGTGGAAGAACTGCTGTACGGCATGATGCTGCAGTCCGGAAACGACGCGGCGACCGCGGCCGCGATCTGCATCGGCGGCAGCCTTCCGAATTTTGTGGGGATGATGAACCAAAAAGCGGAAAAACTCGGCTGCACCGGCACGCATTTTACCAACGCCTGCGGATTGTTTGACGA
>ERZ808240.2124-NODE-2124-length-22565-cov-12.530076_pt1 | contig 22565 bp, 22 predicted proteins | sample MGYA00521084_ERZ808240 | MGnify/ENA primary metagenome ERZ808240 (study PRJEB31516, sample SAMN03275571) | gut metagenome | biome: mammalia-associated habitat; material: feces | host: Papio cynocephalus | place: Kenya | collected 2012-08-06 ...
TTTAACAACTTTGGGTTTAAATAACTTTGATACATCAAATGTGACAAGTATGTATAGTATGTTTAGTGACTGTACAAAATTGACAAGTTTGGATTTAAACAATTTTAACACATCAAAAGTGACAGATATGAGAAATATGTTTTCTGGATGTAGCAGTTTAAAAACTTTAGATTTAAGTAGTTTTGATTTGTCAAAAGTAACATCATATAGTAGTTTTTTAGATAATTGTACTAAATTAACGGAAATAAAATCTCCTAAAATAAAATCAGACATTTACATTCCTTTGCCAAGTGGAACATGGAAGGATAGCAACGGGACAATTTACAAATATTTGCCAACGACAAATGGCACAAGCATAACATTAACAAAAACAGCATAAAAAAATATCTAGCGTTTGCTAGATATTTTTTTGTCATTTGAGAAAATCGCAAATTTATTATACCATGTTCTTTATGTCATTTCGGTTGCCTATCTCAATGTGTGACTTTTGAGAAATTCCAACATAATACCCTTTGCTCCAAAAATTTTGTTTACAAAAATAGTTTTTTGTTTTAAAATAGACTGAATAGATAAAATATAATTAGGCGGATAATATGGATAATTCTTATAATTCAAAAGATATTGTGGTTCTTGAAGGACTTGATGCAGTAAGGTTAAGACCTGGTATGTACATTGGAACAACCGGAATAAAAGGATTTCATCATTTGCTTTGGGAAATTGTTGATAATAGTATTGATGAAATATCAAATGGTTATGGCGACACAATTACAATCACTCTAAACACTGATGGTAGTGCAACGGTAAGTGATAATGGTCGTGGTATTCCTGTTGATATGCACCCAACATTAAAAAAGTCTGGTGTTGAAGTTGTATTCACACAACTCCACGCAGGTGGGAAGTTTAACAACAAAAGTTATTCATATTCTGGTGGACTTCATGGCGTTGGTGCATCAGTTACGAACGCACTTTCAAGATGGCTTAAAGTTGAAGTTGACAAAGATGGAAGAAAGTACTATATGGAGTTTGCAAGCAAGGAAGTTAATGGCAAACTCAAAAGCGGTATCCCACAATGTGAACTTCATGATATTGGCCCGACAACAAAGCAAGGCACAACCGTAACATTTTTACCTGATGACAGAATGTTTGGAGATTTGCAATTCAATTTTGACACAATTAACAAAAGAATAAAAGAACTTGCATTTCTTAACAAAGGTCTAAAAATTATTTTGGACGATTTAAGAACAAACACTCATGTTGCTTATCACTATGAAGGTGGGATAAAAGACTTTATAAAATATATTGATGAAGATAAAAACAAATTATATTCTTCTCCAATTTATATTAGTGCCGAAAGTGATATTCTTAAACTTGAAATTGCAGTTGAACACACTGATAGTTACACAGAGAATATTTTCAGTTATGTAAATAACATTCCAACAACCGAAGGGGGAACTCATGAAGTTGGTTTCAAAAGTGCTTGGACAAGAGTAATGAACGATTACGCTCGTAATTCTGGTTATTTAAAAGAAAAAGACCAAAACTTTATGGGCGAAGATTTTAGGGAAGGGATTTCTTGCATAATTGCAGTAAAAATGCATAGTGTTGAATTTGAAGGTCAAACAAAAACAAAATTAGGTAATCCAGAAGCAAAAACTGAAGTTGAAAGACTAACAATTTTGGAACTTGGCAAATTTTTTGCAAAGAAAGAAAATGAAAAAATTGCAACTGTAATTTTGGACAAAGCAAAACAAGCAGCAAAAACCAGAGAAGCAGCAAAAAGAGCAAAAGAAATTTCAAGAGCCAAAAACTCGGCTGATAATTTTAACCTTGTCGGCAAACTCGCTGCCTGCACATCAAGAAAGGGCGAAAAGAGTGAGTTGTTTATAGTGGAAGGAGATTCTGCTGGTGGCAGTGCAAAACAAGGCAGAAACAGAATGTTTCAAGCTATATTACCACTTCGTGGAAAGCCACTTAATGCCGAAAAGAAAAGAATTGACCAAGTTCTTGGAAATGAAGAAATAAGAACAATGATAAGTGCCTTGGAAACAGGTATTGGCGAAGATTATAATGCAGATAATTTAAGATATCACAAAGTTATCATTTTGTCCGATGCAGACCAAGATGGTGGACACATTAGGGCGATACTATTAACATTCTTCTTTAGATATATGCGTCAACTAATCACTGACGGACATGTGTTTGTTGGTCTTCCACCACTTTACAAGGTATACAAGAAGAATTACACAGAATATGTGTATTCAGATTATGAACTTCCGGCAGCAATAGAAAGAGCTGGAAAGGGTTATCAAATACAACGTTACAAAGGTTTAGGTGAAATGAACCCAGAGCAACTTTGGGAAACAACAATGGACCCAGACAAGAGAACTTTGGTTCAAGTTACTATTGATGATGCGGCCGAAGCAGAAAAGATGGTTACAACTTGGATGGGAGATAATATTGATGCAAGAAAGGCATATATTGCCGAACATGCAAACTTTAATAGACAAGATAAATTTAGTGAAGATATGTTAAGTTAGGAGAAATAGTGGATTTTGAAGAAAATTCGCCACAAAACCCAGAAAATGACATTATTGTTGGTCAAATCTGTTATGACGAACTAGATTTAAAACCAATAGAAGAACCAAAAGAGGAACAAAACGTGGCAATAGAAGGTCAAATGGGGCTGTTTGATATGGATAACAGTCAAACACCGAAAATTGATAAAAAGAGTAAGGGAACAGTCGTGAAAGAAAGTAAAAAAACAGAAACAAATCAAGAAACAACATATTCAAATGGTAATGGAGATACTCCACACAAGGGACTTATATACAAATCTCTTGAGGAGGTTTTTCATGATGCAATGATTCCATACACAGAGCATGTTGTTATGGATAGAGCATTGCCGAGAGTTGAAGATGGTCTAAAACCTGTTCAAAGAAGAATACTTTATTCTATGCTTGAACTTGGTCTTGAACCAGATAAGCAATACAGAAAATCGGCAAGAATTGTTGGTGACTGTATGGGTAAATATCACCCACATGGCGATAGCAGTGTTTATGATGCAATGGTAAGGATGGCACAACCATTTTCTATGAGTGAGCCACTTGTTGATGGGCATGGAAACTTTGGTTCAATTGATGGTGATAGCGCCGCTGCAATGCGTTATACCGAAGCAAAACTTACACCACTTGCAATGGAACTATTAAGAGATTTGGACAAAAACACAGTTCATTGGAGTTTGAACTTTGATGATACACTAAAAGAACCAGATATGTTGCCTGGTAGATTTCCAAACTTGTTGGTAAATGGTGCATCTGGTATTGCTGTTGGTGTTGCAACAAATATCCCACCACACAATTTTGCAGAAGTTTGTGATGGCGTTATTGCATATATTAACAAACCATCAATCAAACTAGATGAAATGATGCAATATATAAAAGCCCCAGATTTTCCAACTGGTGGACAAATTATTGCGGGGGATGAATTAAAAACTGCATATGCAACAGGAAAGGGTAAAATAATAATTCGTACAACATGTAAAATTGAAACTGATGGCGACAAACAAACAATTGTTATTACTGCATTGCCTTATCAAGTAAATAAAGTTCAATTGCAACAAAAAATTGCACAACTAAAAGAAGAAAACAAGGATAAACTTTCCGCAATAAGCGAAATTCGTGATGAATCAGATAAAGACGGAATGAGAGTTGTAATAAAACTCAAAAAAGAAGGCAATGCAAAGGCAATACTTGACTATTTGTACAAATCAACACAAATGCAAACAACTTTTGGTATAAATATGGTTGCAATTGCAGATGGAAAGCCAAAACAAATGGGGCTTTTGGATATTATCTCATACTATGTTGAATATCAAAGAGAGATTATTCAAAGGAGGACAAAATTTGACCTTGATGCTTGCAAAGATAGGGCACATATCATAGAAGGTTTGCTTATTGCAATCAAAAATATTGATGAAGTTGTAAGAATCATTAAAAAGAGTGCAACAACTGTTGAAGCAAAACAAAAGTTAAAAGAAAGATTTAATTTATCTGAAAAACAAGCACAGGCAATACTTGATATGCGTCTTGCTCGTTTGGTTAATTTGGAAATTACAAAACTTGAAGAAGAACTTGCTGCGTTAAAAGTTCAAATTGAACACCTAACAGCAATATATAACTCCAAAAAGTTACAATATAATGTTGTAAAAGAAGAATTAGGTCAACTTAAAAAACAATATAAGAGTGAAAGATTGTCGGTTATTCTAAAAGACAAAGATATTGACAAGGTGGAAATTGACCACGAAGAAGCTTTTGCAAAAGAAGTTATGCTTTCTTACACTGCAAGCGGTACACTAAAAAATATACCACTAAAAAATTATAATTTGGCACAAAGGGAAATAACAGACACATCAACATTGAATGATGTTCATTTGATTTTAAGAAATGCTTTAACAAGTCAAAAAGCATTGCTATTTACAAATTATGGTAATTGCATAAAAATCAATATTGCAGATGTTCCAGAAGGCAAATGGAGAGATAAGGGTTGCTTGCTTAACACTCTAGATAAAAATGTTCAACCCGATGAAAAAGTCGTTGAAATAAGAGTTATAGATAATGAAGATTTAATGTCGCTTGAAGATATTGTATTCTTTACAAAATTAGGTATGGTAAAGAAATCTAGTATGAAAGAATATTTTGTTTCAAAAAATAACATTCAAGCAATAAAACTAAAAGATAAAGATGAGGTTATTGCTGTTCAAACAGTTATAGAAGGTTCATCAATCTTAATGGTAACAAAAAAAGGTATGGTTCTTAACTTTGAAAGTCAAGACATTCAACCAACCGGAAGAGTGACGGCAGGTGTAATGGGAATGAATATAGACTTTGGCGATGAAGTCGTTTATGCTAACCAAATAACCGAAAGTGGTGCGGTAACAGTTGCAACATTCAAAGGTTATATAAAGAATGTACCAATTGGCGAATTTGAAGTAATGTCAAGATATCGTAAGGGATTAAGAGTATATAACACAGCAGAATATGGAGAAATTGCTTTTGCAAAATTCTCTATTGTTCCACCAACACTTGCAGTAAAACTTGAAAATAGACTTGAAAAAGTATCTTCAAGACAAATTGTATATGATTCTCGTTTGGGTAAGGGCAAACAAAATGTCAAAGCCAAAATTTCAGCAATCTACGAATATAATTCATAAAGTAAATACAAAAAAATGTAGTCATTTGACTACATTTTTTTTATTGCTCAAATATTAAATTTTAGATTTTTGGTTCAAAGTTTTCAAATATTATGTTATCGCAATATTTTACTTTTTTAAGATATTCATCTTGACTTCGAACGCACCAAACAAGAAGTGGAAGTTTTTTATACTTATTAACAAACCTATTTGGAACATTTCTTGCATCATATGATATAAAGTCAGGGCATGATACTTTTTTGTTAAGAAGCATACGCTTTAATGCAAACTTTTTGATAAAAGACAATTTTTCGCCCTTAAAATATCCAGCGAGTTGACCCCTTGCAATTTGTGGGGCATTTTTCTTAAACCATTCAAGAACATAAGGATTAAAGCTTTGAATAGCAAATTCGCCGGCATAATCTTTTAATATTTTAAGCAGGGAACTTTCAAGTTCACCAACTTTGCCAGTGTTTTTTACTTCAATTAAAATTGGAACTTGTCCAGCAACCAATTCCAAAACTTCATTCAAAGTTGGAATTGTGTATTTTGTTCCAAAAAGTGAATAATCTTTTAATGTGTCTTTTGTTAAATTTTTAACATAACCGTCTTTGCTTGTCACCCTTGCCAAGCTGTCATCATGAAAAACAACAACAGTTCCATCACAAGTGAGATGAACATCAAGTTCAATAGGGTATCCATTGTCTATTGCATTTTGAAAAGCACCAAGAGAGTTTTCTGGCAAATCATCTGTATGAAGACCACGATGAGCAATAGGATATTCAACAAGCCAAGTTTTAAATAAATCCATAATATTTTTCCTTTTAATAAAATATTAGCATAACAAACTAAAATTTCAAAATAATAATTTGCAAAATATACCAAATTTTTATATAATACTTATTAGTTACGGAGAATAAATGGAAAAAAGACAAGACAGAATAAGAAACTTTTGTATTATTGCACACATCGACCATGGCAAAAGTACTCTTGCAGATAGATTGATTGAAAAAACAGGAACTGTCTCAAGTCGTGATATGAGCGACCAAATCTTGGACAGTATGGATATAGAAAGAGAAAGGGGTATCACTATAAAACTAACTCCAACCCGTATGTTTTATGACTATAATGGCGAAGAATATATTTTAAATTTGATAGACACACCGGGGCACGTTGACTTTACTTATGAAGTATCTCGTTCTCTTGCAGCTTGCGAAGGTGCAATTTTGATTGTTGATGCTTCGCAAGGGGTTGAAGCACAAACCATTGCAAACACTTATCTTGCATTGGATAACAACCTTGAAATTTTGCCTGTGCTTAACAAAATTGATTTGCCAAGTGCGGATATAGAAAAATCAAAAAAAGAAATTGAAGATGTTTTGGGTATTCCTGCCGATGATATACCTTGTATTTCGGCAAAAGAAGGAATAAATATTGATGATGTGTTAAAGCAAATAGTAGAAAAAATCCCAAGCCCAAAAGGCGACACTCAAAAACCTTTAAAGGCACTTATTTTTGATAGTATGTACGACAACTTTAAAGGTGCAATTTGTTTTGTTAGAATTTTTGATGGAAAAGTTAAAATTGGTGACAAAATTCAAATGATGAAAACAAATAAAGTGTATGAAGTTACCGAAGTTGGAGTTTTCACTCCTTCTATGAAACCTGTAAACGAATTATGTGTTGGTGATGTTGGCTATATTTGTGCAAGCATAAAAAACCTTTCTGACACAAAGGTTGGAGATACAATAACCGATGCTGAAAATCCTTGCAGTGAGGCTTTGCCGGGGTATAAGGACGTTAAACCTGTGGTGTTTAGTGGAATATTCCCACTTGATGGTTCAAAGTATGGTGACCTTAAAGATGCTTTGGAAAAATTAAAACTCAACGATGCTTCATTACATTTTTCTCCAGAAACTTCAATAGCTCTTGGTTTTGGTTTTCGTGTTGGATTTTTGGGACTTCTCCATATGGAGATTATCACAGAAAGATTAGAGAGAGAATTTGATTTAGATATTATTACAACAGCACCAAGTGTTAGTTATCATGTTTACAAAACAAATGGAGAAATGCTTGAAGTAAGCAATCCATCAATGCTTCCACCAGTTGCAGAAATTGAACGAATTGAAGAACCGATGATTGCATTAAGTGTTTACACTCCACCTGAATATGTTGGACCAATTATGGATTTATGCCAAGAAAAGCGTGGAGAATTTTTGGATATGCAATACTTGGAAAAAACAAGAGTTGTGATGAAGTATCATATGCCACTTGGCGAAATGATATATGATTTTTTTGACGCCTTAAAATCTAGAACTCGTGGATATGCAAGTCTTGATTATGAAGTTTATGGATTTATGCCAAGCGACCTTGTTAAACTTGATATAATGCTAAATGGAGAAACCTGTGATGCTTTAAGTTTGATTACTCACAGAGATAAGGCATATCAAAGGGGTAGACAAATTGCTGAAAAGTTGAAAAAGGTTATTCCAAGACAGTTATTTGAAGTCCCAATTCAAGCATGCATTGGTGGGAAAATTATTGCAAGAGAAACAGTAAGTGCAATGCGTAAAGATGTGCTTGCAAAGTGTTATGGTGGCGATATTTCAAGAAAGAGAAAACTTCTTGAAAAACAAAAAGCAGGTAAAAAGCGTATGCGTCAATTTGGTAGTGTAGAACTCCCAAGTGAAGCATTTATTAGTATTCTTAAAACTGACGATGAAAACTAATTCTATGATATATGTTCATATCCCTTTTTGCGACAGTAAATGTTTTTACTGTAATTTTTGCTCGGCAAAATACGATGAAAATATAAAAGAAAAATACTTTAAAAAACTAATTGAAGAAATAAAATTTAAGTCAAATAAAGACAAAAATATTTCATCAATATATATTGGTGGTGGCACGCCAAGTAGTGTTGAAGAAAAATATATAAAAATGGTTGTAAATGAATTAAAAAAAGATTTTAATATTGATAAAAATGCTGAAATTTCAATAGAAGCAAACCCTTGTAGTATAACGGAAACTAAATTAAAAACCTACAAAGAAATTGGAATAAATAGAATAAGTATTGGTGTGCAAAGTTTAAATAATAAACAACTGAAAATAATTGGAAGAAGACACACAAAAAAACAAGCAATAAATGCAATAAAATTAGCAAAAAAATATTTTAATAATATAAATTGTGATTTGTTAATTGGTATTCCAAATCAAAATTATTTTTCTTTAAAACATAGTGTAAAATTATTATTAAAACAAAAAATAATGCATATTAGTGCATATATGCTTATTTGTGAAAAAGGTACAAAATTAACAAGGCAAATAGAAGAAAAACAAGTAAAAGTTGTCAATGAAGATAAGTGTGTTGATTACTATAATAAGCTTGTAAAATACCTAAAAAACAAAAAGTTTTATAGATATGAAATATCAAATTTTGCTCGCTTGGGATATGAATGCAAACATAATTTGGGATACTGGAATTTGACTGATTATTACGGTTTTGGACTGTCGGCACATAGCTATGTTGATGGCTTTAGATATAGCAATACAACAAATATGAAGCAATATCTTGAAAGTCGATTTGAGTATCAAAAAGAAGAAATTTCACATGATGAAAAAATTGAAGAGCTTATTATGTTATCATTACGAACACAAAAAGGTGTTAGCATAAAAGAGTTAAACACTTTGGGGTATGATATAATAAACCAAAAGAAAAATATTTTAAATTCATTAAAAGATTTTGTAAACATAGACCAAGATTATATCTCAATAAAAGATGACAAATTTGGAGTATCAAATCAAATCATTTTAGACCTATTGCCATAAGGTGTAAACTTTTGTCAAAACTTTCATATAATAAATTGTAGGTGATTTATGAATTATGAAAATTATAACAATAAGGAATTGGAATTGTTGGATACAACAAGTAAATTATCAATAAACCAAATCAAAAAAGTTTTATCAAACATTTACAATTTTGGAAAACTTGATCTTGAAACACAACAACTGATATTGGCATTTAAAAAACTGCTTAACACTAACAAAGGTCAACAATATGCAAATGTATTTAACAAATATAAAGTTATTGGCAAAAAGTATGTGTATGACGATGATTATGAATCGGTGCTAGAAACTTTATTCTATGTTGGATTCAAAAAGGATATGCCAACCAATGTGAAGTCAAAAATAATAACCAATGCATCAAAAATAGAAAGCGAACTTCAATTTTAGATATAATAAAAAAAGACAGTAAAAAGTTTTTGCTGTTTTTTTATTTTTTTGCTTGCAATCTTAATGTTTATATGGTATATTTTTAGTGTAAAGTAATTTTACTTGACAGTAAAATGCTTTCTAGGGTGAAAAATGAGTGTAGAAGAAAATGTTAAACTCGGGAATTTGATTGACCTTTATGGCGACCTTTTGAGTGAAAAACAAAAACTTGCTATAACTCGTTATGTCAATGCAGATATGTCACTTTCGGAAATTGCGCAAGATGAAAATATAACAAGGGCAGGTGTTTTGGACGCAATTCAAAAAGCCAAGCAAAAATTATATTTTTATGAGGACAAGCTCAAACTTTACAAAATAAAGCAAAGTTTGACCCAGATTTTGGAAAGAGATGAAAAGTCGATTAAAAATGAAATAAGACAACTTTTGGAGGAGATTTAATGGCACTTTTTACAAGTTTAAGCGAAAAGATGTCGCACATTTTCTCAAAGCTTACCAAAAAAGGAAAGCTTACTGACCTTGAAATAAAAGAGGCAATGAGAGAGATAAAATTGGCACTTTTGGAAGCTGATGTGAACTATCTTGTGGTAAAGGACTTTATTAAAAATGTAACCGAAAAAGCAAGCGGTGCAGAAGTAATGAAAAGTTTGACACCTGGTCAACAAGTAATAAAAATTGTTAATGAAGAATTAACGAACCTAATGTCAAGCCCAAATCAAAAACTCGCAGTTGCATCAAACCCACCAACAGTAATTATGATGTGTGGACTTCAAGGTGCAGGAAAGACTACAATGTGTGCAAAACTTGGTGCATACCTTAAAAAATCTGGCAAGCGTCCACTTTTGGTGGCATGTGATATATATCGTCCAGCTGCCATAAATCAATTAAAAGTGGTTGCAGGTCAAGCGAAGGTTGATGTTTTTGAAAAGGGAACACAAAATCCTGTAAAAACGGCAAAACAAGCAGTTGAATTTGCACTAAAACAAGGTTACGACACTGTAATTTTGGACACGGCGGGAAGACTTCATATCAATGAAGAATTGATGAATGAATTAAAGAACATCAAAAAAGAAGTAACCCCAACTGAAATCTTGCTCACTGTTGATAGTATGACAGGTCAAGATGCAGTGACAGTTGCAGAAAGTTTTAATAATGACCTTGACATAACAGGTGTTATTCTTACAAAACTTGACGGTGACACTCGTGGCGGTGCAGCATTATCAATAAAAGCAATAACGCAAAAACCAATAAAGTTTTGTGGTGTTGGAGAAAAAATTGGCGACATTGAACCATTCTATCCAGACAGAATTGCATCAAGAATTCTTGGAATGGGGGATGTGTTAAGTTTAATTGAAAAGGCACAAGAAGCTGTAACTGAAGAGGAAATGAAAAAAATGGAAAGGTCATTCCGCGAAAATTCGTTTACTTTTGAAGATTATTTAACTCAACTTGAAAAACTTAACAAGATGGGCAACATAAATGACCTTATCTCAATGATTCCGGGGCTTAGGAGTAAAGTTGGGAATGTGCAAGTTGATGAAAATGCACTAAAACGTAACAAAGCAATAATTCAAAGTATGACCAAGAAAGAAAGAATCCACCCAGAAATAATCAAATCAAGTCAAAGACAAAGAATTGCAAAGGGCAGTGGAACATCAATTCAAGATGTGAATATGCTTATAAAACAATTCGAACAGTCAAAAGAAATGATGAAACAAATGAAGAACAAAAAAGGTATGTTCGGTAGAATGTTTTAAGTTTGATATATCAAATTGCATAAGCAATTAAAATATATAATATACAAAAAGGAGAAAGATAAAATGGCATTAAAAATTAGATTAACAAGATTGGGAGATAAAAAGACACCTTTCTACAGAGTTGTAGTAGCTGATTCAAGATCTCCAAGAGATGGTAAATTTGTTGAGGTTATTGGAACATATAACCCACTCAAAAACCCAGCAGAAATCAAAATTGATAATGAAAAAGCAGCTGCTTGGCTTAAGAATGGTGCTCAACCAACAGATACAGCCAGAGAATTGTTAGTTAAATGTGGCGTTATTGAAAGAAAGTAATTTTTATTAAGCCACCAAAGTGGTGTTATTAAAAAAATTTAGTAACAAAACATAAAGGGGACAATTATGGAAGAATTAGTTGAATACATTGTAAAAAGTTTGGTCGACAATAAAGAAGCCGTTGCAATAACAACAACAAGAGAAGGTAGCGAAATTAATATCATTGTTAATGTCGCAGAAGAAGACCTTGGAAAAGTTATTGGCAAAAATGGTAGAATTGCACAAAGTATTCGTGCAATTGTAAAGTCTGTTGCTGCCAAAGAAAAAATTAGATACAATGTAAAAATAAGCAAATAATTAGGTAAATAGGCAAAACTCTTGCCTATTTATTTGTATAGGGAAGTTATGAAACAATTATTAGGAAAAATAATAAAACCACAAGGTGTAAAAGGCGAATTAAAAATCTATCCTGCAGATAGTGATTTGTCTATCTATAAAAATGTAAAAAAGGTAATCATCGACAATCAAGAAGTTGCTTTGTCTAGTTTTGCAATAAGACAACAATTCATATATATCAAATTGCCAAATTGTAACGATAGAAACATTGCAGAAAAATATAGAAATAAACAAGTTTTTGTTGATTCTACAGAACTAAAATTAAAAGAAAATATGTACTTTACTGATGATATGCTAAACAAAGATGTGGTAAGCAAAAGTGGAGAATATATTGGAGTTTTGGTTGATATTGAAAGCTATGGCTCTGCCGATGTTTTGACAATACTTGAAGATAAAAGGGAATATAAAATACCTTTTTTAACCTCAATAGTTTTGAATGTAAATGAAAATAATATTGTATTGGACAAGTCGAAATATGATGAGGTAAAAATATGCGAATAGATATTTTGACACTTTTCCCAGAAATGTTTGATGCACTTAATCATAGTATAATAAAACGTGCCTTGGACAAAAATTTGTTTGAAATCAATGTTATAAACATAAGAGATTTCTCAAAAGATATTCACAAAAAATGTGATGATTATCCATATGGAGGTGGAGCCGGTATGGTAATGATGCCACAACCCATAGTGGATGCGTATAATAGCATAGCACAAGATAATGATGTTGTATTGTATACAAGCCCAAAGGGAAAAACCTTTAATCACCAAATGGCAAAAGACCTTGCCACGCAAAAACATTTGGTAATCTTGTGTGGACACTATGAAGGTGTTGACGAAAGAGCACTTGAAATTTTGAATGCAAAAAGTGTGTCTATTGGCGATTATGTTTTGACTGGTGGTGAACTTCCTGCAATGGTAATGATAGACAGCATAGCACGACAAATAGAAGGCGTGATTGCAAAAGACTCTCTAAAAGAAGAAAGTTTTTCTAACGGACTTTTGGAATACCCTCAATATACAAGACCAGAAAAGTTTATGGGGAAAAAAGTGCCCGATGTGTTAATCTCGGGTAATCATCAAAAAGTTGATGAATGGCGAAAAGAAAAATCTATTGAAATAACAAAAAAAGAAAGACCAGATTTGATAAATAAGGATTAAATTTAGTATGGAAAGTAAAATAAATTGGTTTCCAGGGCATATGGCAAAAGCCTTAAAAATTATGGAAACCGAAATAAAAAATGTTGATATGCTTATATATGTTCTTGATGCAAGAGCACCTTTTTCATGCCTAAATCCAAAATTTACTTCTCTTGCCCTAAATAAGCCCGTTCTTTATGTTCTTAACAAAACAGACCTTGCCGATGATGAAAAAACTGCAAGATTCAAAAGATATATAACATCTCAAAACGATTGTGAATGCGTTAGCCTTAACAGTACAATAAGTGGTGCAAACAAGATTATTGAACCAATTATGAAGAGTTTGTGCCAAAAGAAAATAGAAAAATACAAAAATAAAGATATAAAAATCAACTTGCGAGCAATGGTCGTTGGTGTGCCAAATTCTGGAAAAAGCACTTTGATAAATAACCTTTGTGGTCAAAAAAAGACAAAAACAGGTGATAAAGCAGGAGTTACCAAAGGGAAACAATGGGTACTTCTTAAAAATGGTTTTGAAGTACTTGACACTCCGGGAACATTGTGGCCAAACTTGGATAACCAAACTATTGCTCAAAACTTGGCAATCTTGGGTAGCATAAAGAATGAAATTGTTGACACAAACGAACTTTGCTATGCTTTAATAAACTACCTAAAAGACCACTACAAAACTGCTTTCACAAGGTATGGCATAACCGATTTGAATTTTTCTGCGGTTGAACTTATGGAGCAAATTGCAGAAAAAAAACACTATCTGTTAAAAGGTAATGAACCAGATTTTGACCGTACTTGTTTTGCAATAATTGACGATTTTAGAAAAGGTAAATTAGGCAAAATTACATTAGACAAAGTGAGCGTGTAGAGTATGAATATAAAAGAAGATATGTTGCAATTCGAAAACGAATATACAAAAATGGGTTACAAAATTATTGCTGGAATGGATGAAGCGGGCAGAGGGCCACTTGCAGGTCCTGTTGTTTGTGCATGTGCAATTATGCCACTCGGTAATGATAAAATTATCGATGGGGTTAATGATAGCAAAAAACTTACACCAAAAAAACGTGATGAGTTGTATGAAAAAATAAAGAATACTGCCATTTGCTATTCAATACAAGAAGTAGATAACAAAACAATAGACAAAGTTAACATTCTCAATGCCACAAGACTTTGTATGCAAAATTGCGTAAAAACATTAAAAGTAGCACCTGATTTCGTTTTGATTGATTACATTGTTGGACTTGATCTTGATGTACCTAATATACCAATAATAAAAGGCGATGCAAAAAGTTATTCAATTGCTTGTGCTTCAATTCTTGCAAAGGTTTATAGGGATAGACTTATGGAAGAACTTGACAAAAAGTATCCAGAGTATGACTTTAAAAAACATAAAGGTTATGGCACAAAGGAACACATAGAAAACTTGAAAAAATTTGGTAAATGCGAAATCCATAGGGATACATTCATCAAACATTTTATTGGAGATAACAATGACTAACACAAAAATATATGGCGTAATCGGTGAACAAGAAGCAAAGAACTTTTTGATAAAAAAGGGTTGCAAAATTGTAAAAATGAACTTTTCTTGCAAAATAGGAGAAATAGACATAATTGCAATGGATAAAGATACTCTTGTTTTTGTTGAAGTAAAAGCAAGAAACACAGCAATGTTTGGACTTCCAAGAGAAGCAGTTACTGCTCAAAAGCAATATAAAATTAGAAGAATTGCCGAATTATATCTTCAAAGATATTCAACTTTTGACCAAAAAATTAGATTTGATGTTATTGAAATTTTAGGCGATAAAATTACACATATAGAAAATGCCTTTTAGGTTTGCCTTGCAATGTCTTTTATTGCTTTAACAAGTTTTACACAATCAGAAAATGAATTAAAATAACTCAAACTTGCTCTCACAATGCCTTGCTCCAGTGTCCCAAGTGCTTTGTGTTTAAGTCCTGCACAATGAAGCCCACCACGAGTACAAATACAGTATTTGTCCGATAAAATTTGACTAACTTCACTTGAACCGTAGTCTTTCACATTAAACCCAATAATTCCAAAAGAATTGTTTGGATGCGTGTAAACTTTAACACCATTTATATTTGATAATTCATAATTTAGGTATGTTCCAAGGTCATCAATCTTGGAATTTATTTTTTTAAAATTGTTTTTTACAAAATCAAGTCCTGCACCAAGTCCCAGAATATTTGGCGTTGCAAGTGTTCCACTTTCAAAACTTTCAATGCTTCCAATCGGTTGATATACATTTTCACTTTCAGTACCAGTTCCACCAAACCTAATTGGTTTCAACTTGCTTCGCTTTGAAAAACAAAGGACACCAACACCTTGTGGGGAATATAACCCTTTGTGTGGGGCAAGAGCCAATAAATCAATGTAGTTCTTGTGCATATCCAAATTAAGATGCCCGCAACTTTGTGCACCATCAACACAAAATAATATGCAGTTCTCGCTACAGTATTCGCCAATACTCTTTATGTCGGCAATTTCGCCATCAACATTGCTCATATGATTAACACATATAAGATATGTGTTTTTTTTGACATATGGCAATATGTCGTCAAGTGTCAAAATACCTTTGTTCTTTGGGGTGGCAACACTAACTTCAATACCATATTTTTTGTGCATTTCAAAAACAGGCCTTGCTGATGCATTGTGGTCATTTGATGAAATAATTATATGTCCACCTTCACTTATCGTCCCTTGAATTGCAAGGTTTAATGCATCGGTGCAGTTTTGCGTGAATACAACATTTTGTGCATTAAAATAATCACTAATTTTGTTTCTCACATTCTCAACCTGAATTGATGTGTCAAATGCAAGTTTGTGTCCACTTCGCCCGGGGTTTGCAACATACTTTGTAAAAGCTGAATTGACGGCTCTGATAACTTCTTTTGGTTTTATGTTGGTTGTTGCACTATTGTCTAAATAAATCACTTTTTACTCCCTTGTTCTATATAATAATATGGTATGAAATAGTATCAAATTTGGTTTACAAGGGGAGAAAAAATGAATTATTGCATTATAGTTTTTAGAGCAAAATCTCATACAATAAATTTTGCAAATATCCTAAAATCATATCGTGTTCCTTGTGAAATAATAAACACGCCAAGGGCAGTTAATGTTTCATGTGGGATTTCTGTGCGTTTTTCTGATGCCGATTTGGGAATTGTTAAACAAATTATTTCAAGAAGAAATTTTGATACATTTGGTGGAATTTATCAACTTGTTGGAAATGGAATAAATTATAAGGTAATACGCCTAAGTTAAGTTGCTTTTTGTTATAATTTTGTGATACACTAAAAAAGTATTAGGTTAAGGAGAAATTTATGGCAGAATTATTAGCACCCGCTGGAACATTTGAAAAAATGGAAACAGCCTTTAGATTCGGTGCAGATGCAGTTTACTTTGCAGGCAAAAAATTTGGGTTAAGAGCATTCGCAGGCAATTTTTCAGATAATGAAATTTTGGAAGCAACAACATATGCTCACAATTTGGGCAAAAGGGTGTATATCACAATAAACATTTTGGCTCATGAAGGCGATTTTATTGGGTTAAAAGAATACCTTGATGAGCTTGTTAAAGCAAAGGTTGATGCAGTAATTGTTTCTGACTTGGGAATTATTGAATTTATAAAAGAAAATGCACCAAGTTTAACAATTCATGTTTCAACACAAGCAAATATACTTAATTCTTATGCAATTAACTTTATGTACAAAATGGGTGTAAAAAGAGTTATTCTTGCAAGAGAATTGAGTATTGAAGAAATAAAACAAATTAGAAAAAGAATTCCAAAAGATTTGGAACTTGAAAGTTTTGTCCATGGAGCAATGTGTATTTCATATAGTGGAAGATGTTTGCTTTCAAATTATCTTACCGGTCGTGATGCAAATCGTGGTGCTTGCACTCAACCATGTAGATGGGAATATACTATCACAGAAAAATCAAGAAAGGGCGAGGAATACGAAATTCAAGAAGACGATCGTGGAACATATATTCTTAACAGCAAAGATATGATGATGATTGACCACCTTAAAGAACTTGAAGATGCAGGCGTCACAAGTTTTAAGATTGAAGGCAGAATGAAATCGCCATACTATGTTGCTAATGTTGTAAATGCCTATCGTTATGCACTTGATAATATGAATACGCTAAAAGAAAAAGACTTTGATATGTTAAAGAAGGAACTTTGCAAAACAAGTCACAGAAAATATACAACAGGTTTCTATTTCGGTGCAAAAGATAAGGAATACTTGGAAAGTAGTATGCCTGTCCAAACATCGGAATTTATGGCAAGCGTTCTTGCTGATGGCGATGGGGAAAAAGTCTTGATTGAACAAAGAAATCGTTTTAAAGTAGGCGACACTTTGGAAGTTCTATCTCCAAACAAAGATATTTTCAATAAAACCATTTTGATTGAAAAAATGACAAATGAAAATGGCGAAGATATTTTTGATGCAAAAGATGTCCAACAAAAAATCTATCTATATACACCACTAAAACTTCAAAAGGGCGATATATTAAGAAAAGAAATCTAGCAGATGCTAGATTTTTTTATAACTATTTATGTCATCTTATGTCATTTCGACCACACACTCCAACGTGTGACATTGGAGAAATCTCAACCATTTATATGTCATTTCAGCTATCGACCCCAACGACCCGCTTTGGAGAAATCCCAACCACTTATATGTCATTTCGACTATCGACCCCAACGACCCGCTTTGGAGAAATCTCAACCACTTATATGTCATTTCGACTATCGACCCCAACGACTCGCTTTGGAGAAATCCCAACCACTTATATGTCATTTCGACTATCGACCCCAACGACTCGCTTTGGAGAAATCCCAACCACTTATATGTCATTTCGACTATCGACCCCAACGACCCGCTTTGGAGAAATCTCAACCACTTATATGTCATTTCGACTATCGACCCCAACGACTCGCTTTGGAGAAATCCCAACCACTTATATGTCATTTCGACTATCGACCCCAACGACTCGCTTTGGAGAAATCCCAACCACTTATATGTCATTTCGACTATCGACCCCAACGACTCGCTTTGGAGAAATTCCAACATCTTTAAGCAGATGAGATTTCTCGTGAGCAGGTTCAAAGATGCCACACTCGAAATGACCATTAAAATAATATTCATGTCATTTCGACCACACACTCCAACGTGTGACATTGGAGAAATCTCAACCATTTATATGTCATTTCGGCTATCGACCCCAACGACCCGCTTTGGAGAAATCTCAACCACTTATATGTCATTTCGACTATCGACCCCAACGACTCGCTTTGGAGAAATCCCAACCATTAAAAATAAAAAAATAAAAAAATAGTAATAATGCTGATTAAAGATTTGACAATGGGGGGGGGGGTACTGTATAATTCATTTGAAATGTAAGAAAATAATAAAGGAGAAAAATATATGAATAATAAAATAAATAGCAAACTAACTAAACTAAATTTATTTCTTTCATTGGTTCTTTGTGTTGCAACACTATGTGTTGTTGTTTTTGGTGTATACGCAGCCCAAAAAATTGAGTACACTTTGGATGGCAATATGCAATATTTGGTTAATGATGCCTATGTTGATATAACAACAAAGTCATACTATTCTGGCAATATTACATCAAGTGACACAACAGACCTAACCCCAAGCGTGCTAAAAGCAAAAGCCGATGAACTTCTTAAAGTGAATATAAAGGGCAACACTGAACCTGATAGTTTAACTTTCACAAAAATAACAGATGCCGGTTGGAGTAATCACCAAAACACCTTGACTGACGGCTTTGATACATCAAATCTTAATTTTTCAGATCTATCACTTAATTTTGACACAACAAAGCGTGTTTATTATTTTGTCGTTCATGTTGAAAATTTAAGTACAGCCGTTAATGTATATTCAAAAGTTTTGGATAACACAACAAAAAATTCTGAATATGTTTACTATGTTTCAAGTAATGTCCCTGAAATCACAACTCAAGTTCCAAAAGCAGACACTGCAACAAAATATAATCTTGTTATTGCGGTTGGACACAAGAATATTACAAGAGTTTCAACAAAACAATCTGCAAACGTAAAATATACAATTGAAATTGGAATTGGCAAAATGCCAATAGATTTTTATGCGAATGGCAAAAAACTCACTGGTTATTACAATCAAACATGGAGTGATTTTGTAACAAACAACAAAGATAGTGGTCTTGAAATAAAAAATAGCAACATTTATGTAACAAGTGAAGACAAGGCACTTTACTATCAAGACAAGGCAGAAACTTCATCTTCCAAAATCATCGAAAAGCGTTCGTATAACCTGATAATAAAACATACACTCTTTTATGAACCAGAGAATACCACAACAAGTTATCCAGCATACATCTTTATGTACCTTGGTGGATATGGAACAAACAATATGAGTCCAATCCGTTGGAGATTGATTTCTCTTGACGGGGAAAGTAAGTTGGATATAACAAAGTATAGTGCCGAAAATCTGCCAACACTTAAAAAAGGTATGATTTTCTTGCAGGAAACATATATCTCATCTGAAATATTCTTCTATAACTCTGCAGGCGCAACAGATGCAGAAATATATAATCAAAACTACTATGAGAGTCAAATAAGAACAAAGATAAATGAAAATAATGCCTCATACTTTGGCTTTGATGCAACTGAATATAGCTACTTGCTTAGTCAAAGTGAAATGATTGGCAGTCAAAAAACTCGTTTGGAAACTATCCATGGTTGGACTGGCAGTGCAGTTAATGATATTTACAATAATTTGCCCTACACACCAAACGAAGCCACAAGTTTGGGCACAGATAAGTTATTTTTATTGAGTGCGGAAGAAGTTGGTGAAACGGCAGATGGTCAATCAATCTACTTTTCAACAAACGAAGAAAGAAAATGGATTCCGGCCGGGAGCTCAAGTACATCAGGTAGTTACTGGTGGCTCCGTTCGCCTTATTACGACGATACTTATGGTGCTTACTTTATTTATTCGAGTGGTGCATACGATTGGAGTAGTACTTACGGTAATTATGGGGTGCGTGCAGCTTTCCAATTAGCATCGTAGCACTACCCAAAAGATAATCGGGTAAATCATTCCCCATTCCTAGAGAATGGGGAATATAGATAAGAAAAATGGAAAAAGAAATAGAAAAACAAACAGAACAACAAGCAAAAACTGAAACTGAGAAAGAAAAAGATGAAAAACAAAAGAAAAGGCTTACAATAAAACAAAAAATATATTTAGCGAAATTGAAAACAAAAATTGTAAAACTTCCAGATGAAATAGCAATAAAAAAATCAGCATCAGATTTGTTTGTGATAACCAAAGCAAAAGATTTGGTAATGTATATATTTTTAATAACAAAAAATAGTCCAATAAAATTTAGAACAACATTTATCTCAAGGTTACAAAATTTGGGTTTGGATCTTATTGAAAACTTATATCGGGCCAATGCAGTTGTTGTAACAAAAAATGATATAAGTAATTATGGAAAAAGAAAAGAACTCCAAAATAATGCTCTGTTAAACTTAAAGATTATGGAATATTTTGCTTTAATTAGTTATGAATGTGAATGCCTAACATCAAAGCAATATGAACAAATTGCAAAACAAGGTTCAGAGTGTAAAATTTTGTTATATAATTGGATGAAGTCGGATAAAGAAAGATTGGCAAAATAATCAGGTTATTACACTAAAAAATAGTGAAATAATAGGGGTAAGCTATGGGAAAACACCCGCTGTGTAGTTACTGGTGGCTCCGTTCGCCTAATTACAACAATACTAATAATGCATACAATATTAATTCGAGTGGTGCATACGATTGGAATAATACTAACAATAATAATGGGGTGCGTGCAGATTAACCCTAAACGTGAGTTGATTTTGGTAGGTATCAAAATTGGGAGCATAGGGTAAAGGAGTTTATTCCTTCTCAATTTAAGATTGGGAAAATATGTCTGGCGGGAGTAGGGACATTAGAATTTGTCTATTTTTCTTACTTTAGCATATGGATATGTCCGTCAGCTTGCAAAAAGGGGAATCAAGTTCCTCCTTTTTGCTGTAGGGAGAAAAATTTTGAATAATAAAATACAAAAAATATTGTTTTTTGATCAATTTACATCATTTGAAGAATTATTAAAATCACACAAAAGGTCAAGGCGAGCAAAAAGATATAAATATTCTGTTATAGATTTTGAGAATAATTTGTTCGACAATTTGAGTAAGTTGGAATTAGAACTCAAAAATGGAACTTACAAAGTAGGAAAATATAAAACATTCTATATTTATGAGCCTAAAAAACGGGAAATACAATCATTGGGATATAGGGATAGAATTATACAACATTCAGTTTGTGATAATTTTCTTGTTCCATATTATGATAAAAAATTAGTTTATTGTAATTGTGCTTGTAGAATAGGCAAGGGAACATATTTTGCAAGACAATTGTTAAAAAGATATTATGTAGAATTTTTTAAAAAATATGGGAAGAATGGGTATGTTTTGAAATGCGATATAAAAAAGTATTTTGCAAACATAGACCATAAAATTTTGAAAAACAAACTAAATGAAATAAAAGACAAAAAATGTGTAAATTTATTATTCTCAATTATTGATAGTTATAACAAAGATATAGAAAAAGGGCTTCCAATAGGAAATCAGGTTAGCCAAATTCTTGGAGTTGTATATATGGATAAAATTGATAGACTAATAAAAGAAATATTGAGAGTAAAATTTTATGTTAGGTATATGGATGACTTAATATTGTTATCAAGCAATAAAAACGAATTAAAATTATGTTTGCACAAGATTATTGAAGAACTAAAAACCTTAAAATTGGAATTAAATCAAAAAACAAATATATCAAGATTAAAAAATGGACTTGAATTTTTGGGTGCTAAATATGAGATACAAGATACCGGTAAAATTGTGTTAAAAATAAAAGAACAAACGAAGAGAAAATTTAATAATAAACTAAAAGTTGTTAAATTTTATAATAGCAAGAAATTGATTGAGCAGAATTATATAAAATCGCAAATTGGTGGAGAAAAAGGACACTTGAAAGGATTTAATGCAAACAAGATGTTTTGTGGTCATAGAACCGCTTTATTGTCCATTTAGTGACCTCTAAAGTCATTTCGATCGCCGACCCCCGAAGTGTGACATTGGAGAAATCTCAACCACTCATATGTCATTTCGACCCACACTCCAACGTGTGACTTTGGAGAAATCCCAACATCTTTAAGCAGAAGAGATTTCTCGTGAGCAGGTTCAAAGATGCCACACTCGAAATGACCATTAAAATAATATTCATGTCATTTCGACCCACACTCCAACGTGTGACTTTGGAGAAATCCCAACATCTTTAAGCAGAAGAGATTTCTCGTGAGCAGGTTCAAAGATGCCACACTCGAAATGACTTTTTTATATTATTTTATGCCATTTCGACTGATGACCACAATGTGTGACTTTGTAGAAATCTCAACCTTAAAATCTCAAAAAATTCACAGCAAAAAATTGCTGTGTATTTTTTATTTTTTAATTTTGTTTT
>ERZ808240.2125-NODE-2125-length-22564-cov-3.284064_pt1 | contig 22564 bp, 21 predicted proteins | sample MGYA00521084_ERZ808240 | MGnify/ENA primary metagenome ERZ808240 (study PRJEB31516, sample SAMN03275571) | gut metagenome | biome: mammalia-associated habitat; material: feces | host: Papio cynocephalus | place: Kenya | collected 2012-08-06 ...
AGGTACAGAGGAATTTATTTCTGTACTGACAACAGCAGAAATTCTGTGACATGTCTGATTTATTCCTGCTGATGTAAATTCACTTTTAAGCTTTACATCAACATTTCCTGCGGAACAGATATTAAGCGGAACTGAAAAACCTTTTCCTGCAAGCAGATAACTGTCCGTCAGTGAACCTATCGGAATTTTTACCTTTATATTTTTATTTTCAGAAAATTCTTCCGAAATCCTTACAACCAAATCCGACTGAACTTTATTTATATTTCCAGACAATGATTCAATACTTACAGCCTTGCCGTTTTCATCATAGATAACTGCTGAAAAATCACTGTACTGATAATTATTGTCCTCAAGATAATCTGAAACGGCTCTGCTTATAATCTTATTTGCCATAAGTTTTGAATAATGTTCACCCTGTTTTAAGGCTGAGGGAGATATATTTTTCTCTATGCTCCTGAAAAGAAAAATTATCACTGCAACTGAAATAAATATTAAAATCAACGAAAAAGGTTTTAAATGTTTTCTGTGACTGCGTTTTCTCATAAAGCTCTCCTGTATATAAAAGACGGTTCAGAAGAACCGCCTTTTTGTTATGATTCATCAAATCCACAGCCACAGCCGGTATCATTTTCAATTGCTGACGGTGAAAATTCCTCTGTCGGAAATTTGATTTTATCAAATATATCACATGGAGTATCCCTTTCGTTGCGACATTCCTTTTTGGGAATACTGTATTCATAGCTCGGAACCATAAGGGTTACAGGACGTGTAAGCTCCACAACAGAGAATAAACCCATTGTAACTATTACAGTACGTTTTTTCTGGCATCTGCTTTCACAGGAATCATCATTACAGCATACTGTTCCTATGCGTGTTTCAAGCACAATCGGCTCTACAACCTGAACATTTGCATCAGGATAATTTATTGTTTCACAGCAACAGTCTGTTGAACCTATTTTCTTACCGTTGCTGAAAAATGTTTTCGTATTTGTTTCACTGCCGTAAAGTATGCAGTTCTTATTTGCATAAGCTGTTCCTGTCATAAATACGGGTTTATCGCATGCCTTTTCATATGCAAGCATTTCAAGCTTGAATGTATAGGTAATATCTATTGAATAAAAACCTCTGTTAAAAGGTACAGGCTCAATGTTTATACATATATCCGATACCTTAACACACTTGCACTTTACAACATTTATATTGCTTGGCAGTTCTCCCATATCGAGAATTACAGCAACATTGTTCATACAATCCCTGTCACTGCAACTGTCAAATATGCGGTTGACCTTTATCGGCACAAGTTCTCTGAAACCGTTTCTTCCGTTCTGGGAACATTCAAATTCTTCACTCATAAATAAACCTCCTGAATTTGTATTGAAGTATTTTTATAAATTACTTCTCTATACATAATATTCAGGATTATTATAAATAGTGACTGATACGGAATTTTTTTCAGCTGTTCTTGTCAACCTGATGGAACTTTTTAAGATTGCCGATTTTTTCGTTTCTCTCATCAAGAACTTTTTCAACTTCTGACCATTCAAGTCCCTGATTTGCACAGAGTACCATTACATGATAAAGGAGGTCATTAATTTCATTTTTAAGTTCATCGTTATCACCGTTTTTTGCAGCAATTACAGTTTCAGTAGCTTCTTCTCCTACCTTTTTGCAGATTTTGTCAACGCCTTTATCAAAGAGATAGCATGTATAGGAATTTTCCTGTGCTGTACCGTTTTCAAAATCCTTTTTTCTCTGCTTTATAACTTCAAATATTTCTTCATAAACTGTCATAATTACTTATTCTCCTCATCATTATTATTATATATTTCATTAAAGAAACAGCTGTAACTTCCTGTATGGCATGCAACACCTGTCTGTTCAACATTCACAAGAAGCGTATCGTTGTCGCAGTCTCCATATATCGATACAACTTTCTGCAAATGCCCTGAAGTTGCACCTTTGTTCCAATATTCCTGACGTGACCTGCTCCAGAACCATGTATATCCTGTTTCAAGCGTCTTTTTAAGGCTCTCCTTATTCATATATGCAAGCATAAGCACTGTTTTTGTGTTTACTTCATAGCATATCGCCGGAATAAGCTCACCCTTGACAAAAAATTTATCAAGGTCATTCAAATCAATTCTTATCATCTGATTACCTCACAATAACACCTTTATTACGGCAATAATCCTTAACCTGCTGAACAGTAAGTTCTTTAAAATGAAAAAGCGATGCGGCAAGAGCTGCGGTTGCACCTGTTTTTTCAAATACTTCTGAAAAATCTTCAATCTTTCCTGCTCCGCCACTTGCTATTACAGGAATATTGCATGAATCACATACAGCTTTAAGCATAGGTATATCAAAGCCGTTTTTAGTTCCGTCTGCATCAATCGAGTTAAGGCATATTTCACCTGCTCCGAGCTGTTCAATCTGTTTAACCCAGTCTATAAGGTCAATTCCCATATCAACACGACCGCCGTTAATATATACAGTCCATTTGTTTTCAGCAATTTTCTTTGCATCAATTCCCACGCATATGCACTGACTTCCGAATATATCAGCACCCTCTTTAATAAGCTGTGGATTTTTGACTGCCTGTGAATTTACTGATACTTTATCTGCACCTGCTCTGAGAGTTTCTCTTATATCATCAACAGTCTTTATTCCTCCGCCTACTGTAAGCGGAACGAATACTTTTTTTGCAGTTTCACGTACTACATCAAGGAAAACTCCTCTGCCCTCAAATGAAGCAGTTATATCATAGAATACAATTTCATCAGCACCCTGTCTGTTGTATTCCTCTGCACATTCAACAGGGTCTCCGACTTCCTTTATTCCTTCAAAGTTCACACCTTTTACAACTTTTCCGTCTCTTACATCAAGGCATGGTATTATTCTTTTTGCAAGCATCTTTCAGCCTCCTGTCTTTTAGTTTAAATCAGAATTCTGCAAAATTCTGAATTACTTTTTTTCTGAATATTCAACAGCCTCTTTAAGATTGAGTGTGCCTTTATAAAGAGATTTTCCGCATATAGTTCCATAGAGTCCCATTTCTTTACAGGCAATAATATCGTCCATTGTATGAACTCCGCCGCTTGCAGTAATAAAAGCCTTTCCGCTTGTTGCATCTGCGAGAGCCTTTAACTGTTCTTTATTTACTCCTGAAAGAGTACCGTCCTTTGAAATATCAGTGAATATGAAATATTTCACTCCTGCTGAAATCATTTCATTTGCAAGGTCAATATAATTCACATCAGAAGTATCAAGCCAGCCCTCTGTTGCAACCATACCGTTTACTGCATCAATTCCGACTGCAATTTTTTCACTGCCGAATTTTTCAACGGCATCTTTTACAAGTTTCGGATTTTTAAGTGCAACAGAACCAAGAATTACTCTTGAAATTCCCATATTCAAGTATTCCTGAATGGTTTCAAGACTTCTTATACCTCCGCCAAGCTCAACTTTAAGATTTGTTTTTTCTGCAACGTCAGTATATATTTTAGTGTTGACAGGTCTGCCCTCTTTAGCACCGTCCAAATCAACCATATGTATCCATTTTGCACCGTCTGATTCAAAGCTTTTTGCTGTTTCAAGGTAATCAGATGCTACTTTTTCAACAGTACTGAAATCGCCTTTGAAAAGTCTTACACAGTTTCCGTCCTTTATATCTATTGCAGGAAATATTATCATTTAACAAGTCCTCCGAAATTTTCAAGTATTTTCAGTCCTGTTTTACCGCTTTTTTCAGGGTGGAACTGAGCTCCGTAAACAAATTTTCCGTCATGAACAAGTGCAGGAACTTTTCCGCCGTATTCACAGTATGCTGATATACTGCTGTCATCGCATACAGCCTTGTATGAATGTACAAAATATACATATTCATCATTTCCAAGACCTTCAAGAAGTTTACAGGGATTAAGAACTTCAAGTTTATTCCAGCCCATATGAGGAATTATAAGGTTTTCTGATTCGATTTTTCTGACATCACCTTTGATAAGTCCGAGACCGTCACATTCTTCAAACTCAAAACCTTTTTCAAAAATCAACTGCATACCAAGACAGATTCCCAGAAACGGCTTTTTCTGTGATTCTGATTTGATAATATCAACAAGTCCTGAATTTTCAAGCATTTTCATAGCAGACGGAAAAGCTCCTACCCCAGGGAGTATTATTTCATCTGCTGATTTTATAAAATCTTTATCAGAAGTAAGTCTGCTTTCAAGTCCGAGATAATCAAGAGCATTTTTTACGCTGAATATATTTCCTGCTCCGTAATCAATAATAGCTATCAAGTTAAATTACCCCCTTTGTTGAAAGAGTTTTGCCGTCCTCATTTTTCTTTACAGCCTGTTTCAATGCGTGTGCAACAGATTTGAAAACTGCCTCGCATTTATGGTGGTCATTTGTTCCGTAAAGCAGATTTATATGCAGTGTAATTCCTGCATTGAACGCAAACGCTCTGAAAAATTCTTCTGTAAGACAAGTATCAAATTCGCCTATTCTTTCATTTGTATAGTCAACATTGCATACAAGGAACGGTCTGTTGCTTATATCAAGACTTGCAAAAGCAAGTGATTCGTCCATAGGTATATAAGCTGTGCCATAGCGTTCAATTCCTGATTTGTTTCCAAGAGCTTTTGCGAAAGCCTGTCCGAGAGCTATTCCTGTATCTTCAACAGTGTGATGACCGTCAACATACAAATCGCCCTTTACATCTATATTCATACTTATTCCGCTGTGTGCAGAAAGAGCAGTCAGCATATGGTCAAAGAAACCTATTCCGGTAGAAATTTTATTTTCTCCCTTTCCGTCAAGAGATATACTGATTTTTATTTGCGTTTCCCTTGTATTTCTTTCAACAGTTGCAGTTCTCATAAAATCAGTTCCTTTCATATTCAGCAAATATTTCATTGAGAGCTTCAAATAGTTTATTCATTTCTTCAGGAGTTCCGACAGTAATTCTGAGATAGTTATTTATTCTCGGCTTATTGAAAAATCTTACAAATATACTGCGTTCCTTGAGTGAATTAAAAATATTCTCTGCACTATATTTTTTATGTGTTGCAAATATGAAATTGCTCATTGAATCCTTAAAGCTGAATCCGAGTTCAGAAAGTTTTTTCTTTGAATATTCTCTTGTTTCGATGATTTTCTGAGTAGTTTCCTTAAAATATTCAACATCTTTTACCGATTCTGCACCGCATATCTGTGTTACAGGATTCATTGTATATGAATTTATCGAAAACTTGACATCATTCATATATTTTATAAGCTTTGGATTTCCCATTGCATAACCTATTCGCAGACCTGCCATTGAACGTGATTTTGAAAATGTCTGAATTACAAGGAGATTTTCATATCTGTCAATAAGTGAAAGACAGCTTTTTCCCCCGAAATCAACATATGCCTCATCAATTATAACAACAGAATCAGGATTTGATTTTACAATATCCTCAATCATATCCAGACTTTCTTCAACACCTGTCGGAGCATTGGGATTAGGGAATATAATTCCTCCGTTTTCTGTTTTGTAGTCATCGGGATTTATTGTGAAATCATCAGCAAGAGGCTTAGTAATATATGGTATTCTGTAAACATCAGCCCATACATCATAGAAAGAATATGTTATATCAGGAAAAAGCACAGGTTTTTCAGAATTGAAAAATGTAAGGAATGCTATTGACAAAACATCATCAGAACCAACCCCGACAAAAATCTGTTCGGGGCTGAGTCCATAGTATTCTGCAAGTTCATTTACAAGAACTGTTGAATTTGTATCAGGATAAAGCCTGAATGAATTATAATCAATATTTTTAAGAGCATCAAGAACTTTCGGTGAAGGCGGATAAGGGTTCTCATTTGTATTAAGTTTGATTTTATCGGGATTTTTTGGCTGTTCTCCCGGTGTATAGGGAACAACTTTTCTGACATTGTTCTCCCATGAAAAAGATTTATTCATTATTTAAAGCTCCTTAAAAAAACAGAAATATTATTCAAATCTTACCTTGATTGCATTTGCGTGAGCAGTAAGACCTTCTCTTTCCGCAATAGTTACAATATCCTTTTTCGCTTCACTAAGAGCATCTTCAGTGTAATATGTATAGCTTATCTTCTTTATAAAGCTGTCAACACCGAGCGGTGAGAAAAATCTTGCAGTTCCGCTTGTGGGGAGTACATGGTTAGGGCCTGCATAATAGTCACCGAGCGGTTCAGAGGCATACTGTCCGAGGAATATTGAACCTGCATTGTCAAGACTTCCGAGAAGTTCCATAGGATTTTCCATATGAACTTCAAGGTGTTCAGGAGCTATTGCATTTGCAAGTTCAACAGCACAGTGACGGCAGTCTGTAATAATTACTGCACCGTAATTTTCAAGAGATTTCTTAATAATATCTTTTCTTGAAAGATTTTCAGACTGACGGTCAATTTCAGCAAGAACCTTGTCTGCAAGTGTTTCACTTGTTGTAACAAGTATTGATGATGCCATAACATCATGTTCAGCCTGTGACATAAGGTCTGCGGCAACAAATTTCGGATTTGCAGTATCATCAGCCATTACAAGAATTTCGCTCGGGCCTGCAATCATATCTATATCAACAGTACCGAAAAGGAGTTTTTTAGCTGTTGCAACATAAATATTTCCAGGGCCTACGATTTTATCAACTTTCGGAATAGTTTCTGTTCCGTATGCAAGTGCTGCAATTGCCTGAGCTCCGCCGAGCATAAATATACGGTCTACTCCGCATACTGCTGCTGCTGTGAGAATATCCTTATTCGGAGTTCCGTCCTTACAGGGAGGTGTTACCATTATAATTTCCTTTACGCCTGCAATTTTTGCCGGAATTGCATTCATAAGAACACTTGAAGGATAAGCGGCTGTACCGCCCGGAACATAAAGTCCTACTCTTTCAAGTCCTCTTATACGCTGTCCCATTATAACGCCGTTTTCTTTTGCATTTATAAATCCCTGCTGACGCTGTCTGTTATGAAAATCTGCAATATTTTCCATAGCGTTAAGAAGTGCATCAACATAATCCTCATCAGCCTCATCAAGAGCATCATTTATTACATCTCTCGGAATTTCATAATATTCAGGCAGGCTTCCGTCAAATTTAAGAGTATAGTCCTTAACAGCCTTATCGCCGTTTTCTCTTACATTTTCGATTATTTCTGATACAGTTTCAGTGACTTTCTTATTTGTTTCGCCATGTCTTTTATCAAGCTCCCTGAAAAATTCAAGTTCATCAGAGCCGTTTGCATAAATTTTTTTCATTTAAAGATTCTCCTCTATAAGCTTTATAAGATTTTCAATTTCTTTCTGACGCATTTTAAGACTTACAGTATTGACGATTACTCTTGCGGAAACAGGCATAATATATTCAGCTACTTCAAGACCGTTTTCCCTGAGTGTTGCACCTGTTTCAACAATATCAACGATTCCGTCAGCAAGTTCAAGGAGCGGTGCAAGTTCAACAGAACCCTCTATTTTTACTATTTCAACGTCCATTCCCTTTGATTCAAAATAGTTTCTTGCAATGTTCGGATATTTTGTGGCAATTGTCTTTACTCCGAAACCGCTGTAAAAGTCACTGCCTTTCTTTACGGCAAGGGCAAACTGACATTTTCCGAATCCGAGGTCAACAAGTTCAAAGAACTTACCGCCCATTTCAACGATAGTATCCTTTCCGACAATACCAATATCGCATACACCATGTTCAACATAAGTAATAACATCATTTGCCTTTGCAAGAACTGCTTCTGCATTCGCATCAGGTACAGGGAGTATAAGCTTTCTGCCTTTTTCACGCAGAGCAGTACAATCAAAGCCTATTTTTTCAAAAAGTCCGATTGTATCTTTTTCGAGTCTGCCCTTTGTGAGAGCAATTCTGAGCGGTTTATTCATTGATATCCTCCTCAACAACAACAATCTTAGCTATTTTCTTTTCCTTTGCATATTCTCTTACAGCGTCAAGAGTTTCAAAGAGAGCAGTTTCAACAACATCACCTTTTGCACGGAGTTTTCCTGCGGTCTTTATGCCTTTTACTTCATTTCCCGGAGCAGAATATACTATAACGTCAGATACAGGCTTATAGCTGTTAATATCGCCGTTCTTAGCGATTACCTTTGCAACGGAATTTACATCAACTGCAAATCCGACAGCAGGAACATCATATCCGAATTCAGAAATAAGTCTGTCGTATCTTCCTCCTGATATAACTTTTGCACCATGTCCCTGAAGGTATCCCTTTATAATTATTCCTGTATAATAATCAGTCTTGTTTACAAGTCCGAGGTCTACGGCAACCTGACCTTCTTTTCCGCAAAGTGCTGAAACATCATTGTAAATACTTTTCAAATCATCAAGAATAAATCTGATTTTCTCATCAGGAATAGCTTTTTTAGCCTTTTCAAAAACTTCTTCTCCGCCGAAAAGTGACGGAAGTTTTTTAAGTGACTGGATTGCAGGACTGTTTCCGAGAGAATCAAGCATATCATTAAGTGCAGGGAAATTCTTCTTTTCAATAAGCTTTCTGATTTCTTCTTTCTGATTGTCGTCAGCATCAATCTTGCTTACAAGTTCCTTAAAAATTCCTATATGACCGATTTCAAGAGTATATTTCATACCCCACGCCTCAAGTGAATCTATTGCACATGAGCATACTTCAAGGTCAGCCATTTTCATTGATGAACCAATAAGCTCAATACCCATCTGTGAAATCTCATCGCTTCTGCCCTTGAGAGCAGGTTCGGAACGGTATACTGTCTGATTATAATAAAGTCTGAGAGGGAGTGTTGCATCTTTAAGACGTGTAGCAGTCATTCTTGCGATAGGCATAGTTGAATCTGGTCTTAAAACCATAAGTCTGCCCTTGCTGTCAGTGAGCTTATACATATTTTCTTGTGGGAAATAGTTTGAATTAAGGCTGAAAACATCAAAAAATTCGAGTGCAGGAGTTATAACTTCACTGTAACCGCTTTTTCTGAAAATACTGTCGAGTGTATTCTTAATGCTTCTGTGGAGCATTGATTCTTCAAACAAAAGGTCTTTAGTACCTTCAGGAGTGAGAAGGTCATATCTTTTCATAAAATTTCTCCTTTTTCAATAAACTGTTTTTACATGCTAATAATAGCACATTATGGCATTAAAGTCAAGCTAAAAGAAAGAAAGCTGATTTGTTTCGGGCATACTTCCGAAAGCACCCATAGATTTAAGAAGTTCAAGAATGGTTTTTGAAATTTTGCTTTGTTTGTGAAATTCCTCAACAGATATAAAATCTCCGTTCTGAGCAATTTCATATATACTGTTTGCAGCATTTTCGCCTATTCCTTCAACAGCAGAAAAAGGTATTCTGATTTTTCCGTCCTCTATGAGATATTTTGATGCATGGGATTTATAGAGGTCTACCGGTAAAAATTCATATCCTCTTGCCATCATTTCATTTACAATAAGAAGAACATCAAGGAGTGCATTATCTTTCTGTGAAGCTGAATGGTCACTTACTTTTGCTTTAATCTCCTCAATTTTATTTCTTACAGCAGTTTTTCCCTTTGAGACAACAACAGCATCAAATGCCTCACCGCTTACCGTAAAATAAGTTGCATAATATTCAAGCGGTCTGTAAATCTTAAACCAGCCGAGTTTCATAGCTGCTATAATATAAGCTGCCGCATGAGCTTTCGGGAACATGTATTTTATTTTAAGACAGCTTTGAATATACCATTCCGGAACATTGTGGTCTCTGAGCATTTGTATTCTTTCGGGAGTGAAAGTTTTCGGAGCTTTTCCCTTTCGGGTATCCTCCATAATCTGAAACGCCTGTTTAGGTTCAACACCCTTATAAAGCAAATATGTCATAATGCTGTCACGAGTTCCTATAACGTCTGAAATTGTACATATTTTTTTATCAATGAGGTCTTTTGCGTTTCCGTTCCAAACGTCTGTACCATGAGAGAGTCCTGAAAACTGAAGAAGGTCACTGAATTTCTGCGGTTTTGCATCAATAAGCATCTGCATTGTGAAATTTGTTTTCATTTCAGGGATTCCGAGCGTACCTGTTTTGAAATATATTTCCTCCGGAGTTACTCCGAGAGGTTCTGTTGATGTACACATTGCTATTACTTTCGGGTCTGATGCCGGAATATCCTTTATTTTAAGACCTGTCATATCTTCGAGATACTTATATTTTGTCGGTACATCGTGACCGAGTTCATCAAGTTTAAGGATAGTATCATGCATTGAATTGAAGTCAAAGTGAGTTGTTATAACTTCGGAATCAACCATATCAGCAGGGTGCTGAACAGGTGTAAAATCATAAACTTCATAATCAGACGGAACAACAACCATTCCTCCGGGGTGCTGACCTGTTGTTCTTTTTATTCCTGTACAGCCGATTGCAAGACGGTTCATTTCTGCCGGATTAAGCTTTATATCCCTTTCCTCAAGATATTTCTTAACATATCCGAATGCGGTTTTATCGGCAACAGATGAAATCGTACCTGCCTTGAAAACGTTTGCCTTTCCGAAAAGTTCTTCTGTATATCTGTGTGCAAAGAACTGATATTCACCTGAAAAGTTAAGGTCTATATCAGGAGCTTTGTCGCCGTCAAATCCGAGGAACGTTTCAAAAGGAATATCATGTCCCTCTTTTATCATATCAGTATCACATTCAGGGCATTTCTTATCGGGCATATCATATCCCGAACCATATGTGCCGTCTGTTATAAATTCGCTGTAATGACATTTCGGGCATATATAATGCGGAGGAAGCGGATTTACTTCTGAAATTCCTGCCATTGATGCCACAAAAGATGAACCGACAGAACCTCTTGAACCTACAAGATAACCATGTTCAACAGAATTTTTTACAAGTTTCTGTGCTATAATATAAAGAACTGAAAATCCATGCTTTATAATTGATGAAAGTTCACGGTTCAGTCGTTTTTCAACGATTTCAGGCAGAGGGTCACCGTATATTTCACGGGCTTTTTCATTTGTGATTTTTTTCAGTTCCTCCTCCGCACCTTCAATTTCCGGAGTAAAAGTTCCCTTCGGAATAGGACGTACATTTTCAATCATATCAGCAATCATATTTGTATTTTCAATTACTACTTCTTCCGCTTTTTCTTCGCCGAGATAACTGAATTCCTTTATCATTTCATCAGTAGTTCTGAAATAAAGCAAAGGCTGATATTCAGTGTCCTTATATCCCATACTTGCAAGAAGAATTTTTCTGTATATTGCGTCCTGAGGGTCAATGAAATGAACATCACATGTTGCACATACAGGAATATTGAGCTTTTCGCCAAGTCTTACAATATATTTATTGTATTCCTCAAGCTCCTCCTGATTTGAAACTATACCCTCTCTTATCATAAACTGATTGTTACAGAGTGGCTGAATTTCAAGATAATCATAAAAACGTGCAACAGATTCAATATATTCATCTGATGAATTTGAAATCATAGCACTGAAAAGTTCACCGGATTCACAAGCACTTCCGAATATAAGTCCCTCACGGTACTTTACAAGAAGTGATTTAGGCATAAGCGGTTTTTTATAAAAATAATTGAGATTGCTCATTGATATGAGTCTGTAAAGATTTTTAAGTCCCTCCTGATTTCTGACAAGTATTATCTGATGATATACTTTCAGTTTCTTTATGTCAATATCAGCTACAAGGGAATTTAAATCATCAAGTTTTTCAGGCTTTTTATCACTGTTTATAAAACGTTTAAGAAGTTCAAGATATACTTTTCCGAGCATCATAGCATCATCAGATGCCCTGTGTGCATTGAATTTTCCGAGTTTAAGATATTTTGCAAGATAACCAAGCTTATGTCTGCCCAGTTCAGGAAGTATGCACTGACAGAATACAAGTGTATCAAGAAGTGCATATTCAAATTTTATATTATGGCGTTCACAGACTGCTTTTATAAAGTTATTGTCAAAATTTGCATTATGTGCCACAAGAACAGTATTCTGTCCGCAGAATTCAATAAACTTTTCAACAGCTTCTTTTTCTTTCGGAGCATCTGCAACCATTTCATCAGTAATTCCTGTAAGGTCTGATACTTTTTCAGGAATAGGCTTTTCAGGATTAACCATAATATCAAAGCTGTCGATAATACTTCTGTTGCGGATTTTTACAGCTCCGATTTCGGTCAGACGGTCATTTTTATAGCTGAGTCCTGTTGTTTCAACGTCAAAAATAATTATTTCATCATCAAAATTATTTTCAGTTTTGCCCATAAGAATACGCGGGCGGTCAAGGTCATTTACAACATAAGCCTCACAGCCGTATATTACTTTAAGATTTTTGGGCTGTTTATACATAGCATCAGGAAAAGCCTGTACATTCCCATGGTCTGTTATTGCTATTGCCTGATGTCCCCATTCAGATGCTCTTTCAAGAAGTACCGGAGCTTCTGTTACAGCGTCCATAACTGACATATTTGTATGGCAATGAAGTTCAACACGCTTTTTCGGATATTTATCCATTTTAGGTATTCTTTTTACCTTTATTATTGAATCTGCCATTATTGTAATATCGTGACCGAAAGTATCATAATCGATTTTTCCGTTTACAAGTATTGTACTGCCTTTTTTTATAGAGTCAACAGGAATCTTTTCAAGCTGTTTTTTTTCAGAAAAAAGCTTTACTATAACTGAACCACTGAAATCAGTAACAGCCCATGTAATAATTGTTCTGTCACCTTTTATATCCTTCTGTTCTGAACTGAAAACATCACCGACTATTGTTGTTTTCTTTCCAAGTTCCTTGACAGCCCTGCACATTGCAACAGGCTTTTCATGAATTGGTTTTCCTGTTATAATTTCTGCTGATTCGGAATCAAATTCAAGATTTGCATATGATGAATCGATAAAATCAGAATTTATCATATCTGCTACGTTTTCTATATTTTTTTCAGGCGGAAGCTGAACGGGAGGTGCTTCAGCCTCAAGTTTTTCAGCCATTCTGTTGTATTCATCATCTGCATTATAATTGTTTTCATCAAATACAGTATTCAGTTTTACTGAAAACTGACTGAATATAAGCTTTGAAATTTCACTGGAAACATGAAAATCATTGAGAATACTAAGTCCGCCATGTTTAAGCTTTATGTTAAGCGTATCGCCTGAAACGGAATATTCGGCATTATCAAGAAATCCATTTACAGCCGATACATCACGTTTAAGAATTTTTATAATATTCGGCAGTTCACCAACGCTGAAAAGCTCAGGGGCATATCTGCATTTAAGGCGTACTGATTCCGCAGAAATTGATATTTCAAGATTTTTTTCAAATGATATTATATCCTCACAGGGTATAACCTTTTCAAAATCCGCATTTATATTTATATGAGTAAAATTTTTATTATGAGTTATTCTGAAAATTTTTCCGTTTTTCACTGAATCAGGTATAACGGAAGAATACTCACTTAAAAACTGTCCAAGATTTATTTCCATATTTTTCAAAGCTCCGAAATTTCTTTAAGGAGTTCACTTACAATATCCTCCTCTTTTATCTTGCGGAGAACCTCTCCTTTTTTAAATATAACGGCACAGCCGTCACCGCCTGCAATTCCTATATCAGCCTCTCTTGCCTCTCCCGGTCCGTTTACAACACAGCCCATTACAGCAACTTTTATATCCTTATCAATATTTTTTACAGCCTTTTCAACTTCATTTGCAACTTTTACAAGATTGATTTTAGTACGTCCGCATGTCGGACATGATACAAACTGAACTCCCTCACGTTTTCCAATACATTTAAGTATATCCTTAGCAGCCTCTATTTCTTTTATCGGGTCATCAGTGAGGGATACTCTTATAGTTTCGCCTATTCCGTCACAGAGAAGTGAACCTATTCCGACAGCTGATTTTATCAAGCCCATTCTTTCCGTTCCTGCCTCAGTAACTCCGAGATGCAGAGGATAACTGCATTTTTCAGATGCAAGGCGATATGATTTTATCATTCGTCCTACATCAGAGGATTTTATTGAAATTACTATATTTTCAAAGTCAAAACGTTCAAGAAGTCTTGCATGATTCAAGGCACTTTCAACAAGTGCCTCAGGAGTCGGAGAGCCATATTTTGCAAGCAGTTCCTTTTCAAGTGAACCGGAATTGACTCCTATTCTTATAGGAATATTCTTTGAACGGCATTTGTCTGCAACCTGCTTCACCCTGTCCATATCACCGATATTTCCGGGGTTTATTCTTATTTTGTCCGCACCTGCATCAGCAGATGCAAGTGCAAGACGGTAATCAAAATGTATATCCGCAACAACAGGAATTTTTACGGCTGATTTCAGTGCAGAAATAAGTCTGACTGCATTCATATCAGGTACAGCAGTTCTTATTATCTCACAGCCTGCCTTTTCAAGTTCAACAGCCTGCCTGACATTTCCTTCAATATCATCAGCAATTACATTGAGCATTGACTGTATATATATATGTTTTCCGTCAAGAACACAGTCCCCGACTTTTACAGGTATAATATTTCTCATAAACAAACACTTCCTATCCTTTAAGTCTTATAATATCATTATATGTCGCAAAAATCATCAGTCCGAAAAGCAACAGCATTCCGACTGCATGCACATATGCCTCATATTCAGGTTTTATCGGTTTTCTTCTGACAGCCTCAATCAGCAGAAAAACAAGTCTTCCGCCGTCAAGGGCAGGTATCGGAAGAAGATTGAATATTCCTATATTTATGGTTATAAAAATCGTAAGATTCAAAAGAGACATAACTCTTTCCCTTACATTTGCACCTGTTTCAGATGCCTGACCTATTACAGAAATAGTTCCGACAGGGCCTGAAATTTCATCAGCACCATACTTTCCTTTCAGAAGGTCACCGAGTGAAATCCATATAAGACGTGCTGTTGATACACTGTCTTTAAGTGAATATGAAATAACGTTTCCGAATGTTTTCGGGAGTGTTTCTATTCCGAAGTCACGGGCCTTTTCACCTGTAACTTTACTTCCGAACGTTACATCTTCAAGAGTAATTTTTTCTCCGTTTCTCTCTACTTCAAGAGTAAAAGGTTTTTCGGTTTCAGATGCAATCTGAAATGATATGTCACTGAAAGTAAAAACTTTAAGACCATTTATGCGGATAATTTTATCACCCTCACGCAGTCCGGCATCATAGCTTGATGAAATTATCTGATTTGTATCAGAATCAACTGCAAAATTTTTCACAGTTGTGCTTGGAATACTCTTATACATTGATGCAAGAACTACCGTTAAAATTACACCCGTAAGGATATTTACAGTAGCTCCGGCAACAACGACAATTATTCTCTGCCATACAGGTTTACTGCAAAAGGCTCTTTTGTCATCGCTTTCGCTGTCCTCACCCTCCATTGAACAGAATCCGCCTATCGGGAAAAGGCGAAGTGAATATTCCGTTTCACCTTTTTTAAAATGGAATATCTTGAATCCCATTCCGAGAGCAAATTCATTTACTCTTATTCCGCAAAGTTTTGCAGAAATAAAATGGCCAAGCTCATGAGTGGCAATAATCAGTCCGAAAATAAGTATCGCAATTAATATACCCATAATGAACTCCTTCAGTTTAAATATTCTTTAACATATTCTCTTGCAGATTTATCTGCCTTCACAACATCATCATAGGAATTTATTTCAGCATAAGGGAATTTTTCAAGAACAGATGAAACGATTTCACCTATTTCAAGGAACTTTATTTTTCCATTGAGGAAAAGTGAAACGGCTTCTTCATTTGCTGAATTTACAAGACAGGGATAAGCTCCGCCTTTCTTTATTGCATTTATGCCTGCGGTAAGACATTTGAATGTTTCATAATCAGGTTTTGCAAATGTAAGTGTTCCGTAATCAGTAAGTGAAAGACGCTTTACCGGACATTCCATTCTTTCCGGATAAAGAAGTGCATACTGTATCGGAATTTTCATATCAGGAACACCCATCTGTCCTATAACTGAAAAATCATTGTATTCAACAGCAGAATGGAGAACGCTCTGACGATGTACAACAATTTCAATCTGTTCCGGTTCGAGGTCAAAAAGCCATTTTGCCTCAATAAATTCAAGAGCCTTGTTCATAAGCGTTGCAGAATCGATAGTAATCTTGTTTCCCATACTCCAGTTAGGGTGATTGAGAGCATCAGCAACAGTTACATTCCTGAGTTCTTCATATGACTTCTGAAAAAAAGGTCCTCCCGATGCTGTGAGAATTATCCTGCTGAGCTGTTCACGTTTATTGCCCTGAAGGCACTGAAATATCGCAGAATGTTCACTGTCAACAGGAAGTATGCGGACATTATGTTTCTTTGCAGATTCCGTTACGAGTTTACCGCCTGCAACAAGAGTTTCCTTATTTGCGAGGGCAATTTCTCTGCCTGCCTCTATTGCTTTTAAAGTCGGAAGAAGTCCGACCATTCCGACAACGGAATTAAGGAGTGTATCACATTCAACATTTGTGGCAATTTCGCAGAGTCCTTCCATTCCGCAGAGAACTTTTACTGATGTATCGCTGAGATTGTTTTTAAGTTCCGAATACTTTTTTTCATCATATATGCAGACAAATTCAGGATTATATTTTCTTGCCTGACTTTCAAGCAGTTTTATCTGTGAATTTGCAGAAAGAGCTGAAACCCTGAAATTATATTTATCAGCAATTTCAAGAGCCTGTGTGCCTATTGAACCTGTTGAACCTAATATTGATATTGTTTTCATAGTTTATTCATTTTCTCCCTTATATATGTATGGGCGGATAAATATATCCGCCCCTGCATAAAAATTATTTGTAAATATCCATAAAGGATAAAAAGGCATAGAATGTCGGCATTACAAACAGAACACTGTCAAATCTGTCCATCATACCGCCATGTCCGGGCATAATGTTTCCATAATCCTTTATACCGCACTGACGTTTTATCATAGATGCAGAAAGGTCTCCGACTGTCCCTATAACAGCACATACAGCTCCTGCAAATGCAAGAAGAATATAATTCACTTTAAGATGTTCACTGCTTATAAAGTTAACATATACAGCATTGAACAGTACAAATACAACGGCTGTTGAAACTATACCGCCTATAAATCCCTCAATGGTTTTTTTAGGACTTATTTCAGGGCAGAGTTTATGCTTTCCGAAAAAAGTTCCTGCAAAATATGCTCCTGAATCAGCAATCCACGCTCCGCAAAGTCCGAGTATAAGGAATACAATTCCATGTTTATCATCAAGAGCCTCTGTTTTAAGGATAGTAAGCATAGATTCAGGAATAAGCATCATAACAGCAAGCATAAAAGCTGTCTGCTGATACGTTGTTTCCTTATGATTTTTTATAAACATAAAGAATGTTAAAAATACAGCAAGCAGACATACAGGAAACATAAAGTATTCAAGAAAATTCCCATAGCTCATAATTTTCAGAACACCGTATGCAACAGCAACAGAAAGCTGAACATAAAAGTTTTCGCATTTTGATGCCCTGAAAAGCTCAAAAATCATTATTGCAACAAGAACTGAAACAGCAAGCGGAAGAACTATCGTATTATGCAGAAAAAATACTATAACAGCAATTACTATGCCTACCGATGCTGAAATAATTCTTACAGCCATTCAGACACCTCCGAATCTTCTTCCTCTTTTTGAAAAATCAATAAGAGCCTTGTCAAGTTCCTTAGGAGTAAAATCAGGCCACAGAACATCAGTGAAATAATATTCAGCATATGCCGACTGCCATATAAGAAAATTGGAAAGTCTTAATTCTCCGCTTGGTCTTATTATAAGGTCAACATCGGGAGCTTCATGCGTATAAAGAAAATCATTGACAGTATTTTCATTTATATCAGATATTTCAAGTTCACCGTTTTTTACTTTCTGTGCAATCTGTCTTGTGGCGTTTGCAATTTCGGCACGTCCGCCATAATTTACAGCCATCATCAGAGTCATTTCCTTATAATCCTTTGTATCATATTCAAGGTCTCTGATTTTTTTCTGCAAATCCTCATCAAGTTCGCTTATATCGCCGAGAAAAATCATTCTTGTATTTTCAGAAAGATAGTTTCTTACATCAATGATATATTCTCTGAAAAGGTTCATAATGGCATTGACTTCATCTTTCGGGCGTTTCCAGTTTTCAGTTGAAAAAGCATAGAAAGATATATATGGTATGCCAATATCCTTGCAGTATCTTACGATTTTTCTGAAAGTTTTAGCACCTTCGGTATGACCGAAAGTTCTTGGCAGACCTCTTTTTTTAGCCCATCTGCCGTTGCCGTCCATAATGAAACCGATATGCTGTGGAAGATTTTCAGGGAGCTTTTCCTCTGTGATATTTTTTTTATTATTAAATATAGCCATCAATATTCACCGGAAAGTTATATGCTCATAACTTCCTTTTCCTTTTCAGCAACAGCCTTGTCAACATCAGTGCAGAACTTGTCAGTCAAATCCTGAACTTTCTTTTCGCAGTCCTTGAGGTCGTCCTCTGTGATTTCAGCATTTTTCTTCATAGACTTGAATTTTTCCATAGTATCACGTCTGATTGAACGAACGGCAACTTTACATTCTTCACCATATTTCTTTATGGATTTGCAGAGTTCCTTACGTCTGTCCTCTGTGAGCTGTGGGAAAACGAGTCTTATGGAATTTCCGTCATCAGTAGGATTTATACCGATGTCAGATGCCTGTATAGCCTTTTCGATAGCTTTGAGCTGTGATTTGTCCCAAGGCTGAATAACAAGTATTCTTGCCTCTGATACTGATACGGCTGCCATCTGGTTTACAGGTGTAGGAACACCGTAATAATCAACAGTAACCTTATCGAGAATTGCAGGGTTAGCTCTGCCTGCTCTTATTGATGCAAATTCATTGCCAAGACTTTTAAGGCTTTTGTTCATTTTTTCCTTTGCGAGATTAAGCTGTTCTTTCATAGTTTAAATTCTCCTTTTATAAATTATTTTTCAGATACAACAGTACCTATATTTTTACCCATAACGGCATCATAGATATTATCAGGTCTTGAAAGGTCAAAAACAAGCATATCCATTTTGTTGTCACGGCACATAGTAGCGGCTGTACTGTCCATAACGCCGAGTTCACCGCTGAGAACCTGACTGAATGTGAGTCTGTCATATTTAACAGCATCAGGATATTTATGCGGGTCTTTATCATAAACGCCGTCTACAAGAGTAGCCTTGAACATTATATCAGCTTCAGTTTCAACAGCTCTGAGTGCAGCGGCAGTATCAGTTGAGAAGAAAGGATTTCCTGTACCGCAGCCGAAAATAACTGCTCTGCCCTTTTTAAAATGGTTAAGAGCCTTGTTTCTTATATATGGTTCAGCGAACTGCTGCATAGTAACGGCAGTCTGAACTCTTACTTCAACTCCGACAGCTTCAAGAGCATCAGCAAGAGCAAGAGCATTCATAGTAGTAGCAAGCATACCGATATGGTCAGCACGTGTTCTGTCCATAGCACCGCTTGAACGTCCTCTCCAGAGGTTTCCTCCGCCTACAACAATGCCAATCTGAACACCTTCATCATAGCATTTTTTTATGCTTTTGCAGATTTCATTAATAGTATCAAAATCGAAACCTGTTTTATTGTTTCCGGCAAGAGCCTCACCGCTGAGTTTAAGTAAAATTCTTTTATATTTTGGACTCATAATACACCTCAAAAAAAATATTCTGATATTATTTTACACTAAAAACCCAAATATGTAAAGTATTTTTTGAAAAATAGTTCTGCCGGAGAAGATTTTTATATTTTTTTACTTGCAGAACTGAAAATTTTCTGTTATGCGACACCGTTCGACAAATATTTTAAAAAAGAATAGGAGAAATAATTGATTTTTTGAATTTAGTATGTTAAGATTACGTTAAGGAGGTATTAATATATGAATAATAACATAAAAGTTCTAATCTGCAACGATATTGCTGATGACGGAATACGAGTTGCAAATAAACTTAGAACATATGGCTTTTATGCCTATACACGTCATAAAGATGGAAACGTTATTCTTGATTCAATAGCTATTGATAATCCTGATGTTGTTGTTATGGATTCAAACATTCCCTATATTGATTCGCTTTCACTTATAAGACGTGTAAAACGTACAGCTTTAAATTCACCGTTTTTTATAGTCACATCGCAATACGAAAATCCCTATGCTGAAAAAATGCTCATCGACAGCGGAGCTTCATATTTTTTGTTAAAACCATTCGACTGTGAAGGTCTTTGTGAGATAATAAATAGCATCGTTCAGGACAATGAATGCTGTAATGAAACAATCGAATCAGTCGTAACGGAAACTATCCACAAAATAGGTATCCCGACAAAAATAAAGGGGTTCAGCTACCTGAGAAGTGCAGTAGTGGAATCATACAATGACAGTGTGTTACTGAACAATGTAACAACAAAACTTTATCCGAAGATTGCCGATATTTATAACACCAGCGGAATATGCGTTGAAAGGAACATCAGAAACGCTATTGACTCCGCATGGAAAAACGGCACTCCGTCAGTTTTGAATGAAATAACAGGATACAAATATAAATCCGGAAAAAAGAGGCCTACTAATTCTGAACTTATTTCACTCATCACTGAAAATCTGCTTGTTAAATACAAGTATCCCCTTACAAAAATAAAAATGTAAAAAACAAAAAAGGACAGCGGACAAGCCGTCCCTTTTTTATTTACTTAAAAAGTTCTCCGTCTGCACAGAGTATCTTTGTACGGCATATTCTGCCTGTTTCAAACTTTACATCAGAAAATTCTGAAAATGCCTGTATAAAGAGTGCAGGGTTTAAATTTGTCTGAGTTCCTGCCGGAAGTTTTATATTAAATACAAGTTTTCCGTCATCAGTTTTCTGTATATCATACACCTCAATATCAGGTTTTATATCAATTGATTTCATTCCCTTTTTGGTTTTCTTCTCAACAGTTATTTCATCTCTTTCAAGAAATTTTTTCATTTCATCAGAAAGCCTGTCAGGAAATTCAGTAAAATATTCAACAGAAAATTCAGACTTTTCTATATCTTTTATACTGTGTTCAGGAGTCATAACATATACAATTTTCAGCCCCTCCGGAAGAATTTCATTAAGAATTTTTTTTACTTTTCCGAATGATACACCTTCAGTAAGACTGAAATCCATTATTTCATATTCACTCTCAAATCCGAGTGAAAGTGCAAGTGCAAAAGTAACATAAGGGTGCGGATTGAATCCCTCTGTATACCATATCGGAAGTCCCGAACGTCTGAAAGCTCTCATCATAAAACGGTTCAAATCAAGATGTGATATATATTTTGCACGTCCCTTTTTTTCAAAAACTGTTCTTACATCAATCAAAACAAGCACCTCCGATAATTTTGCTTACACCGCATGCAGAACATTTTTCACGGCAATGCGGAGTTGTTTTAAATTCTCTTGCACGCTTGTTTTCCCTTATAAGAAATTCCTTTGATACAAAATAATCCATATGCTCCCACGGCATAATTTCATCATATTCACGTTTACGGCAGGCATAAAATTCAGGGTCAAGACCACATTTTTCAAATGCCTTTATCCATACATCAAATTTAAAATATTCTCCCCAGCTGTCAAACTTACAGCCGTTTTTCCATGCAGTATATATCACATTGGATAATCTTCTGTCACCTCTTGCAAGAACTGCTTCAATAAGACTTACATTCGGATTGTGCCAGCTTACTTTTATTTTCTTTGTCTTTATTGAATCAACAAGAAGTTTCTGTTTATGTTCAATCATTTCCTTTGTATCCTGCGGTTCAAATTCAAAAGGAGTAAAAGGTTTCGGAACAAATGTTGATGTACTTATTGATACCTGAACACCCTTTCCCTTTGGTCTGTTCGGGAGAGAATAGAAAAGGTCAACAATTCTCTGTGCAAGTTCAGCAATTCCGATTATATCCTCATCAGTTTCTGTCGGCAGTCCCATCATAAAATAAAGCTTTACCATAGCATAACCGCCCTCAAAGGATATACGGCAGGTATTCATAATTTCTTCTTCATTAACATTCTTGTTTATGACATCACGAAGCCTCTGAGTTCCTGCTTCGGGAGCAAATGTAAGACCGCTTTTGCGGACTTTTTTTATTTTTTCAAGAAGTTCTTCAGAAAAGTTATCTATTCGGAGTGACGGCAGAGAGAGATTTATTTTGTTTTTTTCAGTATAGTCTATAAGCCTTGAAAGTATTTCAGAAATATCAGAATGGTCACTTGTACTGAGTGATGCAAGGGAAAGTTCATCATATCCTGTATTCTCACAAAGAGCCTTTGACTGTCTGCATATACTTTCAGCCGATTTTTCTCTGAATGGTCTGTAAAGAAATCCTGCCTGACAGAATCTGCAACCTCTTATGCAACCCCTGAGAACTTCCGTTACTGCTCTGTCGTGAACGATTTCCGTAAAAGGCACTACAAAATTATCAGGATAGTAAACCTTGTCCATATCAGAAATTATTCTTTTCCGCACAACAGGAGGTACACCCTCATCAGCAACAATTGAATTTACTGTTCCGTCAGAATTGTAATTTATTGTAT
>ERZ808240.2126-NODE-2126-length-22545-cov-4.815118_pt1 | contig 22545 bp, 23 predicted proteins | sample MGYA00521084_ERZ808240 | MGnify/ENA primary metagenome ERZ808240 (study PRJEB31516, sample SAMN03275571) | gut metagenome | biome: mammalia-associated habitat; material: feces | host: Papio cynocephalus | place: Kenya | collected 2012-08-06 ...
AAAGAGAACTTTAAAATCTCTTTTGGGTGTGTTTTCAATTCTATCAGCCTTTAAGCTTCTTATATAATTACAGCATTACCTTATGGTAAACTTTTTTGCCCTTTTTAATAACGATACCTTTAGCCAGCTGCTCAGCAGTATAGCTTACAGTCGGAGCTGCAACCTTCTCACCATCAACAAGGACACCTCCCTGAGCAACCAGGCGGCGAGCTTCGCCATTGGAAGCAGCCAGACCAGCCTTTACCATCAGAGTCAGGATGCCGATAGAACCGTCAGTCAGGTCAGCTTCGGTCAGCTGAGTGGTAGGCATATGCTCCGTATCCGCTGCGCCGCTGAACAGGGCACGAGCAGCGTTCTGAGCTTTTTCGGCTTCTTCCTCACCATGAACCATCTTGGTCAGTTCATAAGCAAGAATCTCTTTTGCTTCGTTGATACGCTGATCTTTCCATGTAGCCATCTCGTCGATCTGCTCCAGCGGCAGGAAGGTCAACATCCGGATGCACTTCATAACATCCGCATCGCCGACGTTACGCCAGTACTGATAGAACTCGAAGGGACTGGTCTTGTTGGGGTCGAGCCAGACTGCGTTGCCGGCAGTCTTACCCATCTTCTTGCCCTGAGAGTCGGTCAGCAGGGTGATAGTCATTGCGTAGGCATCCTTACCCAGCTTGCGGCGAATCAGCTCGGTGCCGCCCAGCATGTTGCTCCACTGATCATCACCACCGAACTGCATGTTGCAGCCGTAATGCTGGAACATGTAGTAGAAGTCGTAACTCTGCATGATCATGTAGTTGAACTCGAGGAAGGACAGACCTTTCTCCATGCGCTGCTCATAGCACTTAGCACGGAGCATGTTGTTGACGGAGAAGCAGGCACCCACATCGCGCAGCAGTTCGACATAGTTCAGGTTGAGCAGCCAGTCAGCGTTATTCAGCATCAGAGCCTTGCCCTCAGAGAAGTCGATAAACTTTTCCATCTGCTTCTTGAAGCAGGCAGCATTGTGAGCGATATCTTCTTTCGTCAGCATCTTACGCATGTCAGTACGGCCGGAAGGGTCACCGATCATGGTAGTGCCGCCGCCAATCAGAGCGATAGGGCGGTTGCCTGCCATCTGAAGACGCTTCATCAGCGTCAGAGCCATGAAGTGGCCGGCGGTCAGGCTGTCGGCAGTGCAGTCAAAGCCGATGTAAAAAGTTGCCTTGCCGTTGTTGATGAGGTCGATGATTTCATCATCGGTGATCTGAGCGACCAGACCACGAGCTTTGAGTTCTTCGTACAGAGTCATAATTTTTACCTCCATCTGTATGGGGCAGAGGGTAAAATAAAACGCCCCCTGCCAAACTGAATTGGCAGAGGGCGAGAAAAATCGCGGTACCACCTCTGTTTGCCGTTCCCTCACGAAAACGGCCTCACGAGTGCGGCCCCAGAGTAGGACTACACTCCTGCGTTTATAACGCTCGCATGCGGCACAGCCTATTAGAGAAATCTCTCATTCAGCCTGCAGCTCCGGGAGGTATTTCCCCTATCGTTCTGCACACTCCTTTCACCAACCGGAGTCTCTCTGGGCAGATATTGATAGCGTACTTGTTCCCATCAAAGCTTTTGATGAGATAAAGTCTATCATATTTTTACGGCAATGTCAACGCCGAAAAAATCAAATTTCTTCAGACTGCTTTTCTGCAAGCCCCAGCATCTCTCGGGCGTTTGCACGGGAAAGTTCCGTCACATGATCTCCCGAAATGATATGAGCCAGCGCATCTACACGACCAGCTTCGTCCAACGGATGAATTTCTGTATAAGTTCGGTCATTCGTAACATTTTTCTGAATCAGCAGATGACAATCCGCCAATGCAGCAATTTGAGCCGTATGAGTAATGCACAAAATCTGGTGTCCTTTTGCGCTTTGCCGCAGGACTTCTCCAATGCGGCTGGCCGCTTTACCAGAAACACCACTATCGATCTCATCATAGATGACCGTTGGTACAGCGTCTTTATCTGCCATTGCATTTTTGATTGCAAGGGTAATGCGGCTCAGCTCACCACCAGAAGCGATTTTTGCCAACGGTTTCGGATCTTCACCGGGGTTTGTCGAAATATAAAACTCCACGCTGTCCTGTCCATGACTTGCCAATGGCCCACGGGCGTGACGAAGTGTCATCCGGACACCCGGCATATTCAGAAAATCCAATGTTCCGGAAATTCTCTTATTCAGCTCATCAAACGCTTTCAGGCGAGTCTGCGTTAGCAGTTCCGCCTTTTCCCGGGCAAGAGTATAAAGGCGATGCTTTTCAGCCTGTAAATGCTCGGCACGTTCCTGAGAGGACTGGATCATCTCCAGTTCTTCCCTTGCCTTTTCGCCAAATGCAAGAATGTCTTCTACGGTATCACCGTATTTCCGTTTGAGTTTATAAATCAAATCAATCCGCTGTTCGATCTCATCCAATTCAGCATCATTAGAATCATACTCATCCAGTCGACTAATCAAATCAGCTGCAACATCTTTCGCGGTGTAATAAAGATCGAGCAGCTGCCCGGCATCGCCGGAAAGTTCTCCGTCCAGCTGAGCTGCCGCGTCAATTGCGTTAGAAGCTTCTCCCAGAAAGTCAACGGCACCAGTGGAATCATCGCCACCGGAAAGCAGCGCATACGCCTGCGCAATGCGGTCACGAATCGTCGACGCATTAGCCAGAACCTTCCGACGGCTCTCCAAAGCCTGCTCTTCACCAGCCTTTAGAGAAGCATCGTCGATCTCCTGCACCTGATAACTCAGAAGTTCGATACGACGCTGCTTCTCGTTCTCGTCGGTTATCATAGCATCCAAAGCCTTTTTGACTCCGACCAGTTCTCGATACACTGCATAATAATCCTGATATTCCGCCTGATTTTGCGCATAGGAATCCAGAACTCCTTCATGATGCACCGGATTCAGCAGACCTACTGAGTCGTGCTGACCGTTGATGTTGATAAGTCCGCCACAGATATCACGAAGAACCGCTGCAGTTGCAGGCATTCCATTGATGCGGCAGCTGCTTTTACCTTCAGCAGTGATTTCACGGCTGAGAAAAAGCGCATCCGAACGCTCATATCCTGCTTTTTCCAGCTTATCCAGAACAGAAATCGGAATGTCTTCAAATGCCGCACGGATGACAGCTTTCGACGCACCAGTACGCACCAAATCTTTGGACGTTCGGTTGCCAAGAATGGCATTGATGGAGTCAATCAAAATTGATTTACCTGCGCCAGTCTCACCGGTAAGGACATTCAGTCCTTTTTCAAAATGGACATTGGCCTTCTGGATAACGGCGACATTTTCAATTTGAAGACTGCTCAGCATGTGTTATTTCTCTCCTGCGTTATTTCTGCCCGATATGACGGGTCAATTCAGAACAAATCGTTTTAGCATCCCGTTCAGAACGTGCCACGACAAGGAACGTATCATCACCCGAAAGCGTTCCGACAACATTTTTCCATTTCAAGGCGTCGAACACCTCACAGGCAGCATTTGCCATGCCTGAGTAGCATTTTACCAGCACGACATGCCCAGCGAAATCAACGCTCAAAACAGACTCATGGAATATTGTCTCAAACCGTCCCTGAATTTTGGGGTTTGAAGTCTCTGTCCGACTAGATACATAACGGTAGCCCTCGCTGGTCGAAGCCTTTACCAGACACAATTCCCGGATATCACGGGAAATCGTGGCCTGTGTCACCTCAAAGCCTTCTTCGCGAAGATACTCCAGCAAAACCTCCTGACGGCTGATGGGATGCTCCTGTACTAACCGGAGGATCGCTTGCAGTCGTTCATTTTTTCCTTTTGCTTCAGTTTGGTTGCTGCGGCTCATACGCGCACTCACCTCCATTTGTTTTCGAGAAAATCAGCGTCGGCTGCGAAGTTTTTGATCGATTGCCTGAAACTGGTCAGCCTTACAGAAGGTGATCAGCTGAACGATCTGATCTGACAGCCGCACCTCTGCCGTTGCACCGGTCTGCAAAGAATAACCGGCTGCACCATCACAGCTGATAAATACTTCGTCATCCGCAACCTGACCGACGCAGATATTGATTTTGCGTTCCTGTGCAAAAACCATTGCCGGGCTGGAAAGACTATGCGGACAGATCGGCGTCACAACAATGCCCTTGGTCTGGGAATCCAAAATCGGGCCGCCTGCCGCCAGAGAATACGCTGTTGAGCCAGTCGGTGTTGCAACAATAACACCATCGCCACGGTAATGTTCCACCAACGTATCATCGCAGTAAATACTAAAGTCGATTGCCTGCTGCAAACGGCCTTTCGTCACAACAACATCGTTCAACGCATGGCCTTCCCATGTATCATCGCCTAAAACTCGGACGTAAAGCAACATCCGATTATCGAGAGAAAAATCCCCTCGTGCGACAGCCGAAAGTTTGGTTTCCATTTCGTTGATCTCACAGGTCGCCAGAAAACCGCAGCGACCCAGATTGATGCCAAGAATCGGTTTCTGGTACTCGAGCGAAAGATTTGCTTCGTGAAGGATCGTTCCATCGCCACCGATGGTTAAAATCACATCGGTCTTTTGCAGACATTCTTTCTGCGGCAAATACTGCACGCCCATTGCACTGCACTCATCCTGTAAGGTATCCTGCATCAGTACCTGTGCGCCGTGGGTCAGCAAAATCTGTGCCGCACGCAGCGCAATGCCATTTGCCTGCGATTTACCGGGGTTCGGAGAGATATAGACCGTCATCTTCCTTACTCCTTCTCTTTTTGCTGATTTTTATTTGTCCAGCGTTGAATGGCTGGCCGCAACCACCTGTTCTGCAACCGAATCGTCCAGAATAGCAGGTTCTTCGCTCTTCTGAACAAACATCAGGTACTCAATGTTGCCCTCCGGCCCCTTGACCGGGCTGAAATCCAGACCGCGAACAGCAAAACCGTTCGCAGCAGCATATCCCATTGCATTATGAAGCACTTCACGGTGGGTCGCCGGATCACGAACAACGCCGTTCTTGCCGACTTTTTCCCGGCCTGCCTCAAACTGAGGCTTGACAAGACAAACGCCCATTGCATCCGAGGTCGTAATAGCCTGTGCTACCGGGAAAATATGATGCAGCGAAATAAACGAGACATCCACGCTAAAAAACTCGATGGGTTCTTCCAGCTGCTCGAGGGTGACATTCCGGATATTTGTCCGCTCCATATTGATAACACGAGAATCTGTACGCAGACTCCATGCCAGCTGACCGTAACCAACGTCAACTGCATAGACTTTTGTTGCACCGTTCTGAAGCATACAGTCGGTGAAGCCACCGGTCGATGCGCCGATATCCATGCAGACTTTGCCGTTGGGCGTCAGCGGAAAACACTGCATCGCCTTTTCCAGTTTCAGTCCGCCGCGGCTGACATAACCGATATCGTGGCCGCGCACTTCAACAACAGCGTCTTCCTTGATCATCTCGCCGGCCTTGTCCACCTTCTGATTATTGACAAAGACCACGCCGGACATGATCATCGCCTTAGCGCGCTCACGGCTTTGGATCAGACCATGCTGAACCAGATATTGATCCAATCGAATTTTCAAAGTGTCGCTTCTCCTTTCGCGATTACCTTCTGAACTTCCTCTACCAGATGTGTGGTGTCCAGACCAGTCACTTCCTTGATCTGCGGCACCGTTGCATGAGGCAGAGAAACATTTTCCACTGCACGATGGATGTAAGTACCTTTCCAACCTGCTTTCTGAAGAGCGCATTCCAGATGTTCACCAATGCCTCCGCAGGCCACACATTCTTCCGCCATCAAAACAACATCATAGCGAGAAACTTCCTGAATCAGACTTTCTGCAAAGGGGAATATCTTTACAAGCTTATAGACATCGCAAGGAATGCCTTTTTCGCTCAGCTGCATTGCTGCATGGAGAACATCTTCCACCTCGTCAGCATAACTCACCATAACGACCTTTGCGCCGGGCGCAGTATAGAGATGGTCGTATTCCTTCCCAGAACAACCGTATTGTGCAAGGAATTTTGTCTCACCGCCGCGCGGATAGCGAATGGCACGAGGGCCTTTCCGCTCATCTTTCAGCAGTTCCGGCAGCCAGTATTTCAGTTCGGCATAGTTTGAGGGGGAATAAATAGGCATCCCGACCTGACTAAGGAAGGCAGGATCATAAATGCCCTGGTGCGTCTCACCATCAGCCGGAACAAAACCGGCACGATCAATGGCAAAGACGACATTTTCTTTCAGCAGGTTGACGTCATGAATGATTTGATCATAAGAACGCTGTAAAAACGTAGAGTAAATACAGACGACCGGAAGCATTCCCTGACTCGCCAGACCAGCAGCAAATGTTACTGCGTGCTGTTCTGCCATGCCGACATCAAAGAAACGGTCACGATGGCTGTGATAGAAGAATTGCAGACCCGTGCCGTATTTCATTGCGGCGGTTATAGCGCAAATCTTTTTGTTGTCGGTTCCCTCTTTGTTCAAAATGTTGCCAAACACCGTCGAGAACGACTCCTTGGGTGCAACTTCCGGGTCAGGCAGTCCCTGCAAATCAAACTGGTCAAACTTGGAAACGCCATGATAATTACCCGGATTGTTTTCTGCCGGCTCATAGCCCTTGCCCTTTTTCGTGACGATGTGCAGAAAATGTGGGCCGCTGTGTTCACAAATGTTGCGCAGGGTACGTTCCAGCTCCGGCTCATTGTGGCCATCGACCGGGCCGTAATACTGGAAGCCCATATCCTCGAACATGGTCGAATGATACATTGCCCGGCGCACCATCTTCTTGCCATTGCCAATGGCTTTTTTCAGCGGAGGACCGACGACCGGAACGCCATCAAGGAAGGTCCGGACATTTTCCTTCGCATCAAAATAAGTATTTGTCGTTCGCAGATGATTCAAATACTGTGCCAACGCACCGACATTCTTCGAGATGGACATCTTGTTGTCGTTCAGAATGACCAACAGGTTGTCCAGCCCACCGATATTGTTCATTCCCTCGTAGACCATACCGCCAGTGAATGCGCCATCGCCGATGATCGCGACAACTTCACCCGGTTCTCCACGCAGCTTTTTCGCCCATGCGATACCAACCGCCAGCGAAAGAGCTGTATTGCCGTGACCAGCGATAAACGCATCGTGCTTGCTCTCGTTTGGATTCGGGAATCCTGACAAGCCGTCGATCTGACGCAGTTTTGCAAAGCCATCTTTGCGGCCAGTCAACAGTTTATGGGTATAGCACTGATGCCCGACATCAAATACGATCTCGTCTTTCGGAGTCTCCAGCACACGATGCAGTGCAACAGTCAATTCGACCGCACCCAGATTCGAGGCGAGATGTCCACCCGTTTTCGATACATTATCCAGCAGAAATTTCCGAATTTCTTCGCAGAGTGTTTCCACCTGTCCGCTTGTCAGCTTTTTCAGGTCGCTGGGCTGATGGATGCTATCCAGCAAAGAAGAATTCATAAATCCACATCCTTCTCACAAGTTGTTCTTCCGCAGGCCAAAGCTGCCTGCACCGCATGTCTTAACCCACGCTCATGGGATAAAGGAAGCCGACGACGACACCGACTACAACGCCAGCAGTAACCTGAAGAGGTGTATGACCAACCATCTCTTTCAGGTGGAGATTCTGCAGAAACGGAGAATTCTTTTCGCTGATGTCGATCCATTGTTCGATCATCTGATTCAGAACCTTCGCCTGCTCGCCGGTCTCGTAGCGGACGCCCATTGCATCGTGCATAGTGATAATAGCCAGAACTGCGGCGACTGCAAAAACAGGCGAAGAAATGCCTTCACTGCGTGCCGCCGCGATCGTCATTGCACAGACTGTCGCACTGTGTGCGCTCGGCATACCGCCGTCGCCCCACATCCGTTCCAGCTGAAATTTCCCGAGCAGAATGAAATTGATGATCGTTTTCAGTACCTGCGCCGTAAACCAGCCCAACAGCGACACGGTCAGAATTTCGTTCATCGAGAAAAGTTCTCTGATCAATTGCATGGTTTTATATCCACCTTTTAAATTTACTCTTCTAAGATTAGTTGCTGCGCACCAAAAGCTTCTGTGCCAGCGTCTCAAGGAATGCACAGGACTCGCCGAACTCACTCCGCAGTGTTGCACAAGTTTCATCGTTCAGCTTCTTTGCCATCTCCATTGCGCCATCCGTACCGAACAGAGTAACAAAAGTCGTTTTGCCATTTTCGCTGTCACTGCCGATGGGTTTGCCGAGCTGTTCCTGCGAGCCGATCACATCCAACACGTCATCGACAATCTGGAACACAAGGCCGATGCCGTAAGCATAAGCTTCCAGTTCCCTGCCCTGTGTCTCAGTCGCCTGTGCAGCAGCTGCGCCCATCTGAACGGCTGCGTTGATAAGCGCACCAGTCTTATGGCGATGGATGAGACGGAGCTGATCTTCGGTCGCAGCCAGAGCCTCATACTTGAGGTCAAGTTCCTGTCCGTAGACCATACCATGACTGCCAGCACCTGCGCCCAGAGCTTTCGCTGCACGAACACAGATCTCCGGCGAAGCGGAAGCATTTGCGACCACGTTGAATGCTTCCGTCAGGAGAACATCACCAGCCAGCATTGCAGTCGATTCGCCAAATGCCTTATGGCAGGACGGTTTGCCGCGGCGCAGGTCGTCGTTATCCATGCAGGGCAGGTCATCATGGATCAGCGAATAGCAGTGCAGCATTTCAACTGCTGCTGCGAACTGCTCAGCTGCCTCAGCATTGCCATCCAGCATATCACAGACGGCCAGTACCAGCACTGCACGGATGCGCTTGCCGCCGCCAAGCAGGCTGTACCGGGCGGCACGGCAAACCTCTGATTCCTCAGGCAAAAACTTCTCACAGGCGGCATCCAACGCGCGGTTGACACGCACGAGATATTCCTGATACTGCTTTTCGTAATCCATGAAATGTTCCTCCTCAGTCTTCCGCCTTAGGCGGTTGTGTTGAAGCACGCTTTGCATCGATCTCATCCATTTGCAGTGTCGCCCTTTCCAGCGCAGCATGGCAGTAATCCATCAGAGAAGCTGCCTCTGCATACAGTTTGACCGACTCGGTCAGCGTTGTTTCCTCCTGTTGCATTTGGTCTAAAATAGTCTCCAGACGCGACATGCCTTCTTCAAAACTTTTGGGTGCTTTCATTGATTTCCTCCACTGCTTCGACGGTACACCTTGCGTTCTGCGCTGCACCACGAATGGTAATGGTGTCGCCTGCCCGGAGCTTGTCTGCTGTAATGAGCTTTCCGTTTTTGTCTGTCACCATAGCATAGCCACGGGCCAGAACCCGATATGGGTTAAGTGAATCCGCACGCTGTGCAGCATGAGCAAGACGGAAAGCATTTTCTTTCTGTTTCCGGTCAACTGCCGTCCGAAGAGCGATCTGCATCGCATCCAGCCGGTTCTGGCCAGTCTCCAACGTTCGACGCGTATTTTCTGGCGAGAACTGCTCTTCTGCCTGTGCGAGTTCATTATAGCATAGTTCCAATCGATTGTGGATTGAATTCCAGATATTTTGTTCAATATTACACAATTTGCGAGAAACTTCAACTCGATCCGGCACAGCAAGTTCTGCCGCCGCTGAGGGTGTCGGGGCACGCCGATCGGCAACAAAATCCAAAATCGTGAAGTCGATTTCATGGCCGATGGCACTGATAAGCGGCGTTTTACAACGATAAGCCGCCCGTGCGATGACTTCCGCATTGAAGACCCATAGATCTTCCCGGCTACCGCCGCCTCGGGCGACGATGATCTCATCTACTTTTCCGCTCTTATCAAGACACTGTATCGCCTGCGCGATCTCCCCAGCCGCTTCAAAACCCTGTACATTGACCGGGCAGAGCAGCAAATGAGTTGCAGGCCATCGGCGGCCAATAACATTTCGGATATCCTGTAATGCTGCACCAGTTTTGCTGGTGACTAAGCCAATACATTTCGGGCAGGTCGGAAGCAGCTTTTTATGCTCGGGCGCAAAAAGACCCTCTTTGTCCAGTTTGGCTTTCAACTGCTCAAAGGCCAATTGTGCCGAACCGATTCCATCCGGGAACATATCGTTGACATAGACCTGAAACGCACCGTCACGCTCGTACAAAGTTGCACGGCAGCGGGCAACGACCTTCATTCCCTCTTGTGGACGGAACCCCAGATGACGGGCATCTGAACGGAACATTACCGCTTTGATGCTGCTTGTCTCATCCCGGAGGGAAAAATAGCAATGTCCGCTTCGGGCGTTTTGGACAAAATTTGCGATTTCGCCCCGAAGAGCCAAATCAAACAGCAGGTCGTTTGCATCCAGAAGTGTTTTGACGTACTGGTTCAGTGCCGAAACGGAAATCACTTCAGCCATAAGCCAGCCTCCCGTGCGGCAAGGATCGAAACTCCGATAGCGTTGTCGCTGGAATATTGGCCCGGCACGAAGTAGACTTTCGGCAGACGCTGCTGTACCCACATACGGATAATATCGCTGCTCATGACCCCACCGGCACAGACGACCGGAAGACCCGGATATTCCTTCTGTGCAGCTTTTGTCATCTTTACAACGGTATCAGCAACACAGAGCAGACAGTATTTGCAGACATACTCCGGCGATTTTCCGGCTGCAAGCAGAGCGTTGCACTGGTTTTCCAGCCCGGAAAGGCTGCATGTCAGCCCTTTAACGCTGGATTTCGGTTTGATCGTCTCTTCGCACTGTGCGGCGAGACGAGAAACCTCCGCACCAGCAGGAAATCCAAAACCCAGCTTAACGCCGACCCGGTCGACCGCCTGACCTGCGTAAAGATCAGAGCTGGTACCAAGCGTTTCAATGCGTTTGACTTCATCACAGAGCAGCAGATCCGTCGTGCCACCGGAAATATGGAACAGCAGGACTTTCTCCCGGAACAATTCCTCTCCTTTTGCGGCAAACAGTGCGGCTGCAGCATGACCCTGCTGATGGGTCGTGTGAATCAACGGAATTCCGCGTGCCAGCGAAAATGCCGTTGCAGCATTGACTCCAGCGAGAAAACATGGCATGTAACTGCCATCGACCGGACGCGGCTTTTGTGAGACACCCACCGCAGAAATTTTTGTCAGGTCGAACTCCCGGCCAAGCTCTTCCATCATCTCCGGAAGTGCCGTTGTGTGATGGAACAGGGCATCGCTTTGGCGCAGACCCAGCTGTCCCTCCTTGACCGGAAGAAAACGTTTCTTTGCACAAACAACCTCTCCGGCTGTATTAAAAACGGCCAGAGAGGTTGCGTAGTTGCTTGTGTCGATTCCTAGTGTATAGCAGCTCACAGCTCTTCAGACTCCGCCGGGTCAGCCGCGTCCAGACCCTGCTCGCGTGCAACTGCACCCAGCAGACCGTTCACGAACTGATAATCTTCGTCTGCGCCATACTTTTTGGTCAGCTCGACGGCTTCATTGATAACGACGCCGGGCTTCTTTTCATCACCATACAGCATCTCTGCAAGAGCGAGACGCAACACGGTCAAGCTGACACGCGGCAGACGCTCCATCGTCCAGTTGCGCAGATGGCCGCTGATGAGGTCGTCCACCTCCGCGGAATGTTCGTAATACGCACGCAGCAAACGCTGGCCGAAAACATCCACTGGATGCTCTTCGTCATTTTCATGATGCTCGATGAGAGCCTCTTCCAGAGGGATGTCTCCAAATGTCTGGGAAAAAGCCAGCAGGAATGCATTTTCACGAGCTTCGCGACGGGGCAAAATATTCTCCATAATATTCCTCTCACCTAAAAATCAAACTTCGGGTACTTCTTCAGCAGGGGCAAGGCCGGCAATCACCAGATCGACACGGCTAACCGTTACGTTCGTCATGTTCTGCACCGCAGACTTGACGTTCTCCTGCACCTTCTCTGCAACAGCCATCACTTTTGTGCCAAAAGCAACAACAATATGCAGGGTGATCGCAGCAGTACCCTCACGCATTTCGACCGTGACAGGAGCCTGAACGTTCGTGCGCTCCAACAGCTCCTTCACCTTTTTATTCTGATTGCCGCAGGAAACCTCGGCAACACCATCGACTTCCAAAGCTGCACAACGGGCGATCTTGCCCAGCACTTCGGTGGAAATTTGCAGGCTGCCGCCTTTGAGATCCATATTCTGTAAATCCATTCTAAGGCCCTCCATCTGAAAAACGGGCAGGATACCCGTCTTCACTTTTGTTTTCCGGTGCAGGAACTCCGCCTGCATTTCGATGTTTGAACTTATTATACCAAACTTTTTGGATTTATACAACTCCTATTTACTTCACTTCCACAACTGTAATGTTCTGAGCGGACACCTTGCTCTTGCTCAGAACGATATCCCGAATCTGCGCCACCTGCGCGGCCGTAAGTGCATCGCCGGAGGTCATCACGGTCAAGTCGGCATGGTCGGCCTGCAAAAAGCAGAGGCAGTCCGCAAAGCCTTTTGCTTTAACGAGCGTCTCTATTTCTGTCTCGGCGTTGAGATTTTCAAGATTTCCGGTCAATTCCTGCGTGTAAGATTTTTTCTCCTCTGCAGAAAGAGACGATGATTTCAAGGTCTTTTGGATCGTATCCAGTGCAGCATCGTGAGCTTTTTCCCGTTTGAGCCGGGCTTCCTCGAAAAATTTAGAGCCGGAATCGTTCGAGACACTTACCAGCTGTGCTTCACCGTAATTTTTATTGGTACTGGAAACCGCCTCCGCTTCGGTCATCAGTCCATCTGTGATGGGGGCCGAGACCTCTTCCGAAACGCTGGCCGAGACATTGACCGCCTCCGTTTCCAGTTCTGAGCCGGTACGGGCATACTGCCAGTTGAGATAGACCGCTACGACCAACGCAGCTGCTAATGTAATCGCCGTCGCTCTCCGGGTATTTTTTGCAATTGTTGCTCTCATCAAGGTTCCTCCTTTATCCTCAAGACGCTCAGCCTTTTCGCTGTTCAACGCAGATTCGGTTTGACGGAAGGTCTAACAATGCGCTGACAAGCTCCGTGATGCGCATTGCGATGCGGATATCTCCGCCACCCTCACAGACGACCGCCGCGCCGCATATTTTTGGCAGATAGACGGTCTGTGCCAGCGCGGAGCCGTCCTCCAGCAGAACGTGTGTTTCCTGACTCTGGGTCTGTCCCGACTGCGTATCCAAGGCATAGACGGTCTCCTCCCCATTTTCCAGCGTAAGCATCACGACGGTCTTTCCTGCCCCGTCGATTTGTTCAATAAGTTCCGTCAGCTGTTGTTCCAGCTGCATCCGATAGGCGGTGTTATCCGCCGGGTTGGTCTGAACCGTGGTCTGTGCTGCCTGCTGCGGAAATAGCTCAGACAAAAAAATCAGCAGCATCGCCAGTCCGCCACATACGATGGCAAGCTTTGCACGGTTCTTTTTCGCGAAAGCAGCTTTTAAAAAATCCGTCAGCGTTTCCATGCGAAACGTTTTTTCAGGGTTCATGGCTCCGCCTCCCGGTCTGCATCCGATGAAATGAAGTCCGGCGTTATCCCCAGCATGTTCTCTAAAAACTCTGTCACTTTGGCCTGTTCCTGTGTGCCGCACTCTGCCAGGAGTTCTGCCTGAACCGAAGAGACACTTTCCCCCGTTTTTTCAATTGTTACAGTAAATTTCACAGAAATTCCAGTTTCTGCGGCACATTCAGCCTCCAGCTTCTGCTCAAGTTCTGTCTCCGCTTGAGACCGGACGGTATCTTCCAGCGTTCCCATATCCACGATGAACCCTTGTGGTAAGTCGAAGCCCTGTATCGTCATACGGAATTTTGGAAGAGTATTCCAAAACACTAGTAGAATATATAACCCGGCCACAGTTTTTATGCAGCGTTTCGCCCAGCCGTGTTCCGTCACTTGGGAAAGAAGCTCGGAGCAGATGCAGGCGATGCAGAAGACTGCCGCCGCCCGTTTCAGTTCCTGCAAATCACCCACCTCCTACCAAAAATAACAGCACTGTACCAAAGACAGCCAACCCGAAAAACAGAATCGTTGCCGCCGCCATGCAGCGAACCGCTTCGCTCAGGCAATCCAGCAGGGTCTGACATCGGGAAAGCCCAGTCAGACCGCAAAGCAGCCCACAGCCCGAGAGAAACAGCATCTGGATAAGCATCCCGATATAAAAAGGTACAAACTCTCCAGCCAGAAACAGAATTGCGGCCAATCCAAGACCGCTTTTGAGCAATTGAACAGCCGAAAGGATCGTCTCCGAAGCATCACTGAGGGTCTGCCCAACAATGGGAACGGTACCAACCAGAAGTTTTCCGGCACGGAGAGCGGAACGATCCAGCTGCATTGCCGAAACGCGTTGAAGGCTCAGCAGGGCGGCAAGAATTTTTCCGGCAAAAGACAGGCCCTGCGTCATCAGCTTCCCAGCAGAGCGGCAGAAGAGCGAAAGGCTGCGCTCACTGCTGATACAGCAGGCTACGCTGAACGCCAGATAACATTCGAGCAGCGGCGGAAGAAAAGTACAGAGGATCTGTGCCAGCAGACAGAGCAAAACTAGAAATCCACCGCTGACCGCATTCCCGGCAGTGGCTTCACCGCCCATTGTTAAAACCCCTGCGTAGACAGGCAGAAAATTGAGCAGGTATCTCTGCCATGATTCGATTTGTTCACAGAATGTCTTAGAAAAATCCAAAAGATTTCCCCAGACTAATGTGCCGCATCCGCCGACGGTCAATAGCTCTATCAGGTCATGATCGGTCTGCTGAGCAAGAAAGACGGATAAAATCGACGCCGCCAGCAAAAAGAGCAGAACGGCAGCATACCCTTTGAGCGAGTTTTCCAGCAGGCTGGTCAGGGTTTCCGGGAGAAAGCTTTTCAACACGGAAAACGGCTTGTCCGCCAGTTCTTTCCACGAGACGGGGCTTTGTTCCAGATAAGGCTTCCAGAATTCTTCTCCGGGTAAGGACACCTGTAATATTGCAAATTTCATCCTGCAATGCTCCATATCCGCTGTCCGATTTCTTCGATGAGCGGCCACGCCGCCGCAAGGATCAGACACCGTCCTGCCAGACCAGCGCACCATGCCAACGATTCCGCACCGGCTTCCTCACAAAGTGTGCGCGCGTAATCCGTCAACAGTGCAATTCCTGTACAGCGGAGCAGACAGGAAAATGCGTTTCCACCTGCCTGCCGTTCCAACTGATGCAGACCAGACAGCATCGTTTCAAATGCAAAGCCGACTCGTGCCAGCAGAATGACTGCTGCACCCAGAGATATGAGAAGTGCAAAGGTCGGCACAGTCTTTTGAAACATGGCATAAAGTACCGCCGTGACAAGTAAGATTCCAAATAGCGACACTGCCCCACTCATAAGGAGAACAAGGCCTTGATGGTGACGAACAGAGTGCTGATCTGCTTGACGAGAATGGAAAGTACCACGATCAGTCCGGCAAGCGTTGTCATCATGGCCTGATCTTCCCGGCCGGAACGAATCAGAAGCTGGTTCAGTACGGCAACGATAATGCCGATTGCCGCAATCTTAAAAATCAGGTCGATGTCCATACGCTTGTCTTCCCTTCTTTTTATAAAAAGAGGATGGCGGCCGCAAGACCTGCTCCCAACCCAAGCCTGCGCGCCAAGGCAAACCGGGTCTGTGCGGTCTGCTCTGCCGCCGAGCGAAACTGCGTGAATCGCTGTAAGTAAAGTTCCAGCCGGTCACATTCCTGCGCCGCTTCTGCATGGCCTAAGCCTGAAAAGCACTCCTGAAAGCAGATTTTTTCCGCTTTTGAAAAAGAAATTGGAGCAGAAAGTGTCTGAAAGTTCTCTGCCGAAGAAGCGCAGAAGTTCAAAATATTCTCCCGGCGGAACGCCTGATAGAGCAGATTCAAATCCGTCCGTCGGCAGAAGATCTCCTGCTTGAGCCGATGCAGAAGTTCGATGGTCTTGTCCAGTTCGTTCAGATGGGCCTGAGTCTGCACACAGAAAAAATCTCCGCCAAACCAACCGCAAATCACCCAGAAGCAGGCCCCCACAAGCCGCAGAAAACTCATAATAGCCGCACTTCCTTCACCTGCCCCGGAAAACACCGCCCACGAAGCAAAACCATCGCGCGGAGGGCATCCCGTTTTTTCAGGGCTTGTACTTGTGGACGGCGGAAAGCTTCTTCCAGTGAGGCCGCATGGAGGGTCGCCACAAAATCCACACCGCTGAACAGACCCTGCTCTAACGCTTCGACCTCTTGGATTCCGCCAAGTTCATCCAGTAAAATCACCTGCGGTGATAGAGTACGCAACGCCATTTGAACCGCTCGGTCTTTCGCAATGCCGGAAATCACATCGACAGGTGGTATATCCTGTCTTGTCAGATGGTTTTGCAATGGAAAAATCTCGCTTCTCTCATCAATAATAGTCGTCAGCTTTTTTTGCTGGGTGAGGTAATGCGCGATTGCCCGAAGAAGGGTCGTTTTTCCGCTATCCGGTTCCCCAACGATGAGTAATCCTGTAAATGGCTTTTTCAAAATTTCTTGAAGTGCTTCTGGCAACGTAATATTTTTCTGCCGTGCGATGCGGAAGTTCAGAGAGCGAAGTTTCTGTAATACAACGCCCTGTTCCGGATGTTCCAGAAACTGCCCTCCGATACCAACACGGCATCCGCCGGGTAGAGTGATGTATCCTGACGCGATCTCATTTTGATGGCTGTGGACCGAACCGCCGCAGAGGGTGTAGAAGATCTCTTCCATCTGAAGTTCATTTAGTTTCAGGGATGTGATGGACTTTTCGACTGAAATCGTTTCGGCCAGTTCCCGGAGCGTTCGAGGTTCACCGTCCATTGTCGCCATCAGTTCACAGCCTGTCCGCAGACGAAGTTCATGGATGCACTCTGCCTGCTCGATGGGCATTTCCATCAGCGGCCTTGCCAGCCACGATGGTAAACACTCCACAGCATAATAATACTCGTTCATTTTGCGTCTCCTTTCACTTTGGCTTCTTGCCATTACTGTATGCCGGAACAGACGGATTAGAACCTTGAGTATCAAAAAAGCCCATACAGCAAAGTTTTTACGCTTTACTGCATGGGCTGTGATTTTGTGGTTTACCGGTCGATCATGGCGAGGAATTCCGCTTCTGTCAGTACAGGGACCCCCAGAGCCTGCGCCTTTGTCAGCTTGGAGCCCGCCGCTGTGCCTGCGACGACATAGGCCGTCTTTTTCGAGACGGAGCCGCTGGCCTTACCGCCATTTTTGACGATAAGTGCTTCAGCTTCATTCCGAGAAAGCGTCTCAAGCGTGCCGGTTACGACCAGCGTTTTTCCGGCCAGCTTGTCGCCCTTCGGTTCACCCTTCCACTTCATATTCAGACCTGCATCCGCCAGACGATGCACAAGGTCGGTCGTGCCATCCTTCGTGAAAAATTCCGCGACGCTCTGCGCCATGACACCGCCAAAGCCGTCAATTTCACTGATCTGCTCGACGGTCGCTTCTCGGATGGCCTGCATAGAACCGAAATGTTCGGCCAGCAACGCCGCGGCCTTGTCGCCGATGTTTCGGATACCAAAGCCGAAGAGCAATTTGTCGAGGTTATTCTGCTTAGAACGCTCGATTGCGTTGAGCAGGTTGGTCGCGCTCTTTTCCTTGAACTTGTCGAGGGTCAGAAGCTCGTCCATCGTCAGGGTATAGATATCTGCCGCAGAATGGATAAAGCCTTTTTCGACCAGCTGCGTCGCCACGGCAACACCCAGACCGTCGATGTCCATTGCGTCACGGGATGCAAAATGGATGATGTTTCGCAATGCCTGCGCCGGGCATTCGGGATTGATGCAGCGCAGCGCAGCTTCATCTTCCAGATGGACAACGGTTGCGCCACAGGAAGGGCAGACCTCAGGCATCTGGTACGGCTCCGCCCCCTCTTCATGCTTTGTGACACCGATGACCTCCGGGATGATATCACCAGCTTTGCGCACTTGAATCGTATCACCAATGCAAAGGCCAAACTGTTTGATAAAGTCCTCGTTGTGCAGAGTTGCACGAGCGACCGTAGTTCCAGCAAGGAATACCGGGTCAAAGCAGGCCGTCGGCGTCAAAACACCAGTGCGTCCCACTGCAACTTCAATGCTGCGAAGGACCGTCTCCTTCACCTCAGGCGGATACTTGAACGCAATCGCCCAGCGAGGAAATTTGTTGGTCGAGCCCATCAGGTCACGCTCGGCAAAATTGTTGACCTTGATGACAGCACCGTCCATATCAAAATCCAGCTTGGAACGGTTCTGTCCGATTTGTTCGATTTCCGCGATAGCATCTTCGATATCATGCACAATATGATACCGTGGTGAGACAGGCAGCCCCAGACTCTTGAGATAGTCCAGACTTTCGGCGTGGGTCGTCAGCTCGTGACCGCGAATCTGCTGTACATTAAAAATAAAGATGGACAAACCACGGCTTCCGGTGATTTTTGCATCTTTCTGACGCAGAGAACCAGCCGCCGCATTGCGCGGATTTTTAAAGGGTGCCGCACCCTGCAGTTCCTGTTCGGCACAAAGCTTTTGGAACGCTTCATGCGGCATATAGACTTCGCCGCGCACTTCCAGAAACTCCGGTGCGTTTTTTAGTTTTTTCGGGATAGCCCGAATAGCCCGGACATTTGCCGTCACGTCTTCACCTACAACACCGTCACCGCGCGTCGATGCACGCACCAGCTCGCCATTTTCATACTCAAGACTGCACGAAAGACCATCAATTTTGATCTCGACGACATATTCCGGCGTTACGCCTGCATCCCGAACCCGGCGGTCGAAATCGCGCAGCTCCTCATATGAGAACGCATCCAGAAGGCTTTCCATTTTGACTGCGTGGGTCACTTTGGCAAAGCGTCCGCTCGGCGTACCGCCAACATGCTGTGTCGGCGAGGTCGGCGTGACTAGCTCCGGGAACTGTGCTTCCAGTTCTTTCAGTTCCCGGGTCAGCGCATCGTACTCGTAGTCTTCCAGTTCCGGTGCGTCCTGATCGTAATAAAGCCGGTTGTTTTTCTCGATCACCGCGCGGAGTTCTTCCACTCGGCTTCGTGCCTGTTCCAGTTCCAAATTTTTCACTCTCCTATTTACCCATGATACGGTATCTCTATTTTACCACGCTTTTCTTTCAAATAAAAGGTTTGACAAGAGAGTTCGGTGGGTTAGCGTTTCAAAAAGACGTTCATTTATTTGCGCATCTTGTTTTCGATAACCGTTACAGGCACATGATGCAGAATTATCGGTAATTACACTTTTACAACGTTGGATATACCAAATGTATATTCAAGTTGCAGCTTCTCGATTGAAATCAGTTTCACACCCTTATTGGAATTGATTTTAAGTCAACTTCGAAAGACGCTCATCCATTATAGTATGTTTTTATTTGCAAAATAATAACTTAGATAGATTTATTTTTGTCTTCAAGCAATTTTGCTTGCTCGCCTAGCAGCTTCCCACTACAAAGCGAAATAAAAAAAGAGCCAAGTGGCCCTTTTGCGGTACCGTTTGACTCTTCAAAGATATTTGGTTCAGGATGCGATGGGATTAGATCGAAATCGTATTGCAGACATCGACCAGAACCGGATCAATTTCCTTGTGCATCTCGAGGGCTTCATCGACCGGATAATCGACCAGCTTCTCGCCCTTGAGACCGACAATACGGTTATACTTGCCCTGCTCAAGCAGGCAGACAGCATGATAACCCATTGCGGAAGCGTTCACGCGGTCACGCAGGGTGGGAGAACCACCGCGCTGGACATGACCCAGAATGGTAGCACGGGTATCGATGCCGGTGCGAGCCTGAATCTCATTTGCGATCTCCTGAGAATGGCCGATGCCCTCAGCAACAATGACAATGAAGTGACGCTTGCCGGTGCGCTGCGTCTCGACGATCTTATCAAGGATGTCATGCTGCATGTCGAATTCCTTCTCAGGCAGCAGAACAGCCATTGCGCCGGATGCGATTGCAACGTTCAGGGCGATGTAGCCGGCGTTGCGGCCCATAACCTCGACGACGCTGCAGCGGTCGTGGCTCTGGGTAGTGTCGCGCAGTTTGTCAATCATTTCCAGAGCAGTATTCATTGCGGTATCGTAGCCGATGGTGTAATCGGTGCAGGCAATATCATTGTCGATGGTGCCGGGTAGGCCGATCATCGGGATGCCGCGGTGTGCCAGCTCGCGTGCGCCACGGTAGGAGCCGTCGCCGCCGATGACGACCAGTGCGTCGATGCCGAGTTCACGGCACTTCTCCGCGCCCTTATCCTGACCTTCCTTGGTCTTGAACTCCAAGCAGCGTGCAGTATACAGAATCGTACCGCCAGCCTGAATGATGTTCGAGACACTGCGCAGATTCATTTCAAAACACTCACCATTCAGCAGGCCGTTGTAACCGCGCTGAATACCGATCATCCGAAAACCTTTGTGCAAGCCGGTACGGACAACGGCGCGAACTGCTGCGTTCATGCCGGGAGCGTCACCACCACTGGTCAGAACGCCAATCGTTTTGATTTGCTTTTCCATACGAGAGATTCCCTCCAATTATTTCTTCATTTACCCACTGGAACGGCATCCCCTTCTCCTTGATGCTATCCCGTGTTTTGCTCATAAAGACTTTGACTTGCCTTTAACAATTATAGCACAGATTCCATTTTTTGAAAACACCTTATCTGTTTAATCACCCATCTTGATTCGCTCACAGAAATGTCATTTTGTTGCAACATTCTGTTCGCCCACCAGTCTTTGCAGTTCCTGAAAGAACAGCGGATGTCCGGAGGTGTACAATCGGCGCGGCGCAGCCAACTTCTGCTTGCTGTCTTCGAGGTAGAAGATGACCGGCATATCGCCATCGAAGATCTCAAGAAGGTTGATCACCTTTGCATATTGCGGACAGGTGCGAGACGGCAGACGGATGTAAAGCCGCTTGGCTGCATCGCGCATCAGGTTTGGGCGGTTGGCCTGCGGACGTTTGGGGTCATAGCCCTCAATGGGAGAAACGCTCTCCGCCATCAGCTTAGCCGGTTCATCCTCGCGCACCGAAAGGCGGCCCTCGATGACGACGACGGCATTCTCTTTCAGGGCATCCCGGAAGGTATCCAACACCCTCGGGAAGACGATGACTTCCATCGTACCGGTCAGGTCCTCGACGCTGGTAAAGGCCATCATGGTATTGGATTTTGTTGTCATCAGCCGGTTCTTGACGATGGTGCAGACGATGCAGACATGGGTGTTGTCTGCCACATGAGCGTCCTCGCCAGTCAGAGCTTTGATGGTGTGGGAAGCAAACTTCGCCGACTGCTCACGATAGGCATCCAGCGGATGTCCGGACAGATACAATCCGCTGACCTCTTTCTCCTGCTGAAGCAGTTCGGTATGGGTATACTCCGGAAACTGCTTGATCTCGTAGTTATCCGAAGACTCCTCCGCGCTGTCGCCGCCCATCATGACCGAGAAGAGGTCGAGCTGACCTTCCAGATTCCGCCGGGCATCACTCTCAACGCTCTTGATGATACCATCCACGGCCTCGACAAGGCTGTGGCGGTTGTAGCCAAAGCCATCGAACGCACCGGCTTTGATAAGGCACTCGACGGCTCGGCGGTTCAGTTCGTTGCCGCGCATCCGCTTGCAGAAATCATAGAGACTGGTGTAGGGATGGTCTTTTCGCTCCTCGACCACCTGCTCGATGAGGTTGCGGCCGACGTTTTTGACAGCATTCAGGCCGAAACGAATTTGCCCGTTTCCGTCTGCCGTAAAGCTTCCGGTCGAGATATTGATATCCGGCGGAAGAACTTTGATGCCGAGACGGGCGCACTCGCCGGAATACTCAATGACCTTATCGGTGTTGTCCAGCACGCTCGTCATCAGAGCGGCCATAAACTCGCTGGGATAGTGACACTTGAGGTAGGCGGTCTGAAATGCGACGTAGGCATAGCAGGCCGCGTGGCTCTTATTGAAAGCATAGGACGCGAAACTGGACATCTCGTCGTAAATTTCGTTCGCGACCTTTTCGGAGATGCCGTTCGCCACACAGCCCGGACACTCATGGCCCGGCTCGGTGCAGCCATGCACAAAATGCTCACGCTCAGCTTCCATGACGGCGTGCTTCTTCTTGCTCATGGCCCGGCGGACATTGTCTGCCTGTCCGAACGAGAAGCCTGCCAGTTCCCGGAAAATCTGCATGACCTGTTCCTGATAGACGATGCATCCATTGGTGACATCCAGAATATGCGCCAGCTGAGGCGTCTTATAGCTGATCTTATCCGGCTCATGCCGGTTGCGCAGGTAGGTCGGGATAGAGTCCATCGGGCCGGGGCGGTACAGGCTGATCAGAGCGATGACATCTTCAAGGTTCTGCGGCTGTAAGCCCATGAGGACCTGTTTCATGCCCGAGGATTCGAGCTGGAAGACGCCCTCAGTCTCGCCCTGCCCCAGCATTTTATAGGTCTCGGGGTCATCGTAGTCGAGCTTCTGGATGGAGAAGTCCGGGTCCTTTTTCTGGGCGGCGACCTCCGCATCCCGGATAACGGTCAGGGTGCGCAGGCCGAGGAAGTCCATTTTCAATAGACCCAGCTCTTCGATCTCGGTCATGTTGAACTGGGTGACCGGCAGGCCGTCGTTGGTCGCCGGCGGCAGATAATAATC
>ERZ808240.2127-NODE-2127-length-22540-cov-14.996131_pt1 | contig 22540 bp, 25 predicted proteins | sample MGYA00521084_ERZ808240 | MGnify/ENA primary metagenome ERZ808240 (study PRJEB31516, sample SAMN03275571) | gut metagenome | biome: mammalia-associated habitat; material: feces | host: Papio cynocephalus | place: Kenya | collected 2012-08-06 ...
ATGTTCTGACACAGTTAAGTTAAAAAGGTCTTTGGAAATAGTTTTATTATAATTTATTAGAAAAAAGGAATAGAATTTCTACTTCATAGATTTTTCTATTTCTTTTATTTCTTCTACAGATTTATCACTTACTTTAGCAACTTTTTCAACATCAATATCATTTTTAAGCATTCCCTTTATCATTTCGGTTATTCCAGAAATTCTGCCTTCTTTTATACCTTTTTCTCTGCCTTCTTCGGTAAATTCTTTTTTCCAACCAAAATACAATAAATCTGCATATTTCTTTTTTGTTTCTTCTGTTAATGAATAATCCAGATTCATTCTACACATCTCCTTTACTTTATTTATTACTCTTTTTTTCATTTCCATATCTAACATATCTCCTAGAATAGTATCTAATTCATCTGGATTATTACTATAAAATAACGCTCCTATTCTAATATAATTAGGTATCTCATTTTCCTTGCCTTCTTTAACTAAATTATAGAACTTTTTATAACATTTTGCAATATCTAAAAATACTAAATAAAAATTATCTACCACTGGATGTTTTTCCATAGTTAATATAGAAGCCTTTGTTAAAAAGCCAAAATTTTTATTATTACCATTATCGAAGTTTATCTGTAAAAAAATCTTATCTGGATCATAATCGTCTCCCTTATCAGTATCTTCTGAATACATTTTCATAAGGTACCCAACATTCTTCTTTCTAGTAGTTTTACTAATAACATTATTTGCTTCTATATTAATGACGTTTTCTTTATTACTAGCAACTATATCAACTTGTTTAAATTTTTCATTTATTCTATTTATAGGAATTGTATTATATGTTACTAGTAAATCATTATAATCTATTTCTATATCTACTTCCTTACATATTTCTTTAATACAAAAATTTAAAAAATCTTTGTTACGTGTAAATAAAGATATAAAAATATCATTATTAATAAATTTAGATATATTTCTTTCATTTTCCATAGAATTACCTCTCTTTCAAAAGGCAATATAACATATACTAAAATATAATACAAATCACTGTTATTAAGAATTTAATACATAAAAAATATGAATATTTAAATTCTATAAAACTTTTATATTTAATATTTATTTTCTCTTCAGCAAATATTAAAAATTTGATATAAATTGGTAAAATTTAAAAAATAACAAATTTAACTATTTGTTATCAAAATAATTCCAAATAAAAAAGAATGATAAGTATATTATCACTCTATTAATGATGTATTGTAATTATCTTAATTTAATATGTAATTCTCTTAGTTGCTCTTCTGTTATTTCAGAAGGAGATCCCATTAGGTTATCTGCTCCACTTGCGCTAGTTGGGAATGCTTGAACTTCTCTTAGATTATCTAAATCTAATAAAAGCATTAATATTCTATCTATTCCAAAAGCTGTTCCTCCATGTGGTGGTACACCATATTGGAAAGCATTATATAAAGATTTAAATCTTTCTTTTACTACTTCTTTAGAATATCCAACTTTTTCAAATGCCATTTCTAAGCACTTTAAATCATAATTTCTTAAGGCTCCACTAGACATCTCATATCCATTACATACAAAGTCAAATTGATATGCTACTACATTATCTAAAGAATTATCAATAAGTGAGTCTATTCCACCTTTAGGTAAACTAAATGGGTTATGACAGAAATCATATTTCTTTTCTTCATCATTATATTCAAACATAGGAAAATCATTAATGATACAGAAAGCATATGTATCTTCATCTATTAATCCAATCTTTTTACCTAAATATGTTCTAATCATGCCTGCAAACTTAGAGGCAATCTTTTCTTTTCTATTAGCAATAAAGAATAAAACATCATTTTCTTTCATATCAACAGTACTAATTAGATTATTTCTTTCTTCTTCTGTTAAGAATTTATCAATAGGTCCTTTCAAAGAACCATCTGCTAATAAAGTTACATAACCAATTCCAGGCATTCCAATACTATTAGCATAGTCTACTATATCATTAAACCAACTATTTGAGTTAGTTCCAATATCATGAACTAATATAGCTCTAACTATAGATTTTTGGAATGGTTTAAATGTAGTATTTTGGAAATTATCTGTTATATCTATTATCTCCAATGGATTTCTTAAATCTGGTTTATCAGTACCATATTTTAACATTGCTTCTTTATAACTAATTCTTGGAAATTTAGCACTTGCTATTTTTTTATTACTAAAATGAGAAAATGTTGATCTTAGTAAATCTTCACCAATATTATAAATATCTTCTTCAGTAACAAAACTCATTTCAAAATCTAGTTGATAAAATTCCATTGTTCTATCTGCTCTTGTATCTTCATCTCTGAAACAAGGTGCTATTTGATAATACTTATCTATTCCCCCAACCATTAGTAATTCTTTATATACTTGAGGTGCTTGAGGAAGAGCATAAAATTTTCCTTTAAATTTTCTAGAAGGAATTACAAAATCTCTAGCACCTTCTGGAGATGATACTGTAATAATTGGAGTTTGTACTTCTAGAAAGTTAAGACTATCCATTTTATCTCTTAAATATTTTAAGACTTTTGCTCTAAAATTAATATGTTCTCTTAGATGTTTGTTTCTTAAATCTAAATATCTATATTTTAATCTTAATTCTTCATTTACTTCATGAGATGTTTTTACTTCAAAAGGTAATACTGATAATGATTTGTTATGAATAGTAACACTTTCAGTTAATACTTCAATGGTACCAGTAATGATATTAGGATTATAATCGTCTTCACTTCTTTTTCTTATAATTCCCTTAACTGTAACAGTAGATTCTTTTGTTAGATTATCAAACATATGATCATCATTACTAACTAATTGGATAGTACCTGTTTGATCTCTTAAATCTACAAATATTATACCGCCATGGTCTCTTATATTTTCTACCCATCCTGAAAGAACAATATCTTTACCTATAAAGCTTTCATCTATTTTACCGCAGTAATCTGTTCTATATTTATTCATCTTTTTTATCTCCTATCTAGTTCATCTTTAAGCATTTTAGATGCCATTGCAGGATTTGCTTTTCCTTTAGTTTTTTTCATCATTTGTCCTACAAAATAATCAAGTAATCTTGGTTGAGTTTTATAGGCTTTTATTTGTTCTGGATTTTCATCCATTATCTCTTTTACAATACTTTCTAGTTCATTAGTATCTGTAATTTGTACTAGTCCTAATTTCTTTACTACATCTTTTGGTTCCATTTTATCTTCTATTACATGAATGAATACATCTTTAGCTTGCTTTGAAGAAATACTACCTTTATTAATTAACTCAATTAAGTCATGTAATCTTTTTGGAGTTAAATAAATATCTTTTATATTAAGTTCATATTTATTTAAGTATCCTAAAATATTAGTAGTTACCCAGTTAGACGCTAATTTAGGATCAGTATTAAGTGCTATAGTTTCTTCGTAATAATCTGATACTGCTTTATCTTTTACTATTGTTTTAGCGTCTACTTTAGATAGACCGTATGTATTTATATATAATTCTTTTCTTTCTGGAGCCAATCTTGGAATATTTTTAGAGATATCTTCTATCCATGAGTGCGATAATTTAAATTTTGGAATATTTGGTTCAACAAAATATTTATAATCTATAGCATCTACTTTACTACGCATATAGATTGTAGACATTGATTCTTCATCCCATCTTCTTGTTTGTTGTTCCATTTCATCATATTTACCGTCTTCTTTTAATTCAATTTGTCTTTCTATTTCAAAGTTGATTGCATCTCTTACTCCTCCAAATGAGTTTACATTTTTAATTTCTACTTTAGTACCCCAATTTTTTGGATCTTTTTCATCCTTATCAGCATCCATTATTGAAACGTTAACATCACATCTAATTTGTCCTTTTTTGCTATCTGCTTCACTGATACCAGCATATTGATAGATTGATCTCATAGTTTCTAGGAATGTTACTGCTTCTTCTGCTGAATGAAAATCTGGCTCTGTTACTAATTCTAATAGTGGCACTCCTGCTCTATTGTAGTCAATAGCAGAAACATCTTCATAGTGATTCATACTAGCGGCATCTTCTTCTAGGTGAATGTTATTTATTCTTACTTTTTTAGTATAATCTCCACATTCATATTCCAATTCTCCATATATTCCTACTGGAGCAGGTTTAGTTTCTTGAGTAATTTGGAAGCCTTTTGGTAGGTCTGGATAGTAATAGTTTTTTCTTTCAAAATAAATATATTCTGGTTGTTTACATCCTAGTATAATACTTGCCATTAGGGCCTTTTTTACTGCTTCTTTATTTACGACAGGTAATGTTCCAGGAAATCCCATATCTACTGGTCTGATATTAGTATTTGGATACTCGCTGTAAGAATTTCTTGCTGCTGAAAAAACTTTAGTGTTTGTTTCACTGATTTCACAGTGCATTTCTAGTCCTATTAATACTTTATACTTATCCATTGTTAACCTCCTTTGCTATTTGTCCTTTATATTCCATAGCACTTTCTAAGGCATATGCTATATTTAACACATTAACATCATCATAACATTTTCCAGTAATATTTAATGCTACTGGTAATCCATTTATAAATCCATCTGGAATTGTAATTGAAGGAAATCCTCCAAAGTTACCAACTTGTAAGTGTTCTTCTAAGGCTTGAGTACTTTCATCTAAGATATCTAATGATCCATCTAAATGTTTAGCAGGGCCACTACCTACTGGTAATATAACTGCATCATAATTAGAGAATAATTCATTCCATCTATCTACTAATAATCTTCTTACTCTTTGGGCATTATGGAAATATCTATCTTTATTTTGAGACTGTAATACATATGATCCTATTACGAATCTTCTTTTAATAAGTGGTGAAAATCCTTTAGTACGATAATTTTTCATCATTTCTATATAATTATTTCCTTCTTCTCTTGGTCCAAATATGATACCAGTTAAATTTGACATATTAGATGTTGCTTCGGCACAAGATATAACTACATATACAGATGCTAAGGCATCTAATAATCTTTTATCTACTGATACTTCTTCTACTTCCATTCCTAATTTTTTACATAGTTTTAATTTATCTTGGAAGTTTTCTAAATGTTTCTTTAATTCTTCACTTGCATTAGGATACATTTTTATATCACATAGTTCTTTTATATAACATAATTTTTTACCTGAAACATTACCATCTATGGAATTATATAAATTTATATTGCTAGAATCCCAACTTGTCATATCATATTTGTCTATTCCTTTCATACCATCTACAACTATAGCGGCATCTTTTACACTTCTAGTTAAAGCTCCGCAATGATCTAATGATGAAGCAAAGGCAAATAATCCATATCTTGAAATCATTCCATAAGTTGGTTTATATCCCACTATTCCACAATATGCTGCTGGTTTTCTGATGGAGTCTCCAGTATCTGATCCAGTTGCGTATGGATATACTCCTGCTGCTACTGCACAGGCACTTCCTGCTGATGATCCAGCACACATTCTAGTTCTATCCCATGGATTTCTTACTATACCTGTATGTCCTGTTGTTCCAGTTCCTCCCATACCAAATTCATCTAATACAGTTTTATTTACTGCTACAGCACCGTGACTTTCTAGATTTTTAATAGCGGTTGCAGTAAAGAAGGGAACGTAATCTTTTAGAGTATTAGAAGATCCTGTTGATAATATTCCTTTTGTGCTATAGTTATCTTTTATTCCATAAGGAATACCTGATAATAAGTCTTCTGTAACACTAGCTTCTTTAGCATTATCCATAATTGTAACAAATGCATTATATTTATCTTGTACTTCGTGGGATTTCTTTAAACTCATTTCTATTAATTCTTTACTTGTAACTTTACCACTTGTTAGTAATTCATGCAATTCTTCAATTCCTAAATCCATATATTTCATTTATCCCACCACCTTTGGTACTTGTACTTCACACTCGCTTGCATCATCACAGTTAGCAAGTGCTTCTTCTATAGGAATAGATTCTTCTACTACATCTTCTCTTAATTCATATACGAAATCATCTAAGCAATGAGTCATTGGTTCTACTTGTTCTATTCCTTCTATTTGATTTATTAAGTCAATATTTTTATCTATTATTTCGAATTCGTCTAAAACCATTTTATTTTCTTCTTCTGTTAAGCCAATTAATAATTTATTAGCATAGTCATCTACCATTTCTTTAGTAAATTTATTCATATTCTCCTCCTTATATAGAAAAAAACAGCAATTCATCCCAATATTGGGACGAACTACTGTTAAGTCCGCGGTACCACCCAGATTATTATATATATTTATATAATCACTTTAAAAAGTAATAACGGACTTCTCCGACTGAAACTACTAAGATTCGTATCAGTAACTCCAAAGTGTTATTCATAGTATATTTTTTGTTAGCTCACACCATACCTAACTCGCTTAAAAAAAGTGATACTATTACTTCTCTTTATCATAGTTTTTAATTTTATTATATATTTATTATTTACTTATTTTCTCCAGATATAACATCAATTGCTTTTCTCATAGTCATATCATAGCTAAGCATTTCTTTTCCACCAATAGCATTGATTAAATCACTTTCAGTCATATTATATTTTTTAGCCATATCAGCTATTTTTTTATTAACTTCTTCATCTGTTACTTTAAGATTTTCTTTTTTAATAATTGCTTCTAATAAGTAACGATTTTTAACTCTTCTTAATGCTTCTTCTTTCATATGAGATATTATATCTTCTTTAGTAGTATTAGCATATTGTAAATATAATTCTTCTGTAATTCCTTGCATACTCATTCTTTGCATGAATTCATCGTACATTCTGTTTTGCTCTGCTAAAACTATTTCATCATCTATTTCAACTTTCATGTTTGAACTTGCTTTATCTAATAGATCATCAATATATTTATGTTCTATAGCGTGTTCTTTTTGTTCTTTGATTTCACTTTCTATTTGATCTCTTAATTCGCTTTCATTAGTTATTTTATCCATTCCTAAGTCTTCAAAGAAATCTTTATCTAATGTAGGGATTACTCTTCCTTTAATTTCGTTTACTTTAACTTTAAATACTACTTTAGCACCATTTAATTCTTCCATTCCGTAATCTTCTGGGAAAGTTAAATTAAGTTCCTTTTCTTCATCTTTCTTCATTCCAATAAGACCTTCTTCGAATCCTGGAATAAATGTGTTACTTCCTATTTCTAGTGAATAGTTTTCTCCTTTTCCACCATCAAAAGCAACTCCATCTTTAAATCCTTCAAAGTCTATAATTGCAATATCGCCATTTTCTACTGTACCATCATTTTTAACAACTAATTCAGCATAATCTTTAAGTAGAGCATTAATTCTTTCATCTACTTCTTCTTTAGTAACTTCTACTTTATCTTTTTTTACTTTAAGATTCTTATATTCTCCTAAAGTAACTTCTGAATCTACAATTATTGTATATTTTACTTCTAATTCATCTTTATCCATTTTTACTATGTCAACTTTTGGTTCTATAGCAGGAATTATTTTATCTTCAGTGATAATTTTTGTATATCTTTCTTGGATTAATTTATCTGCTGCTTCCATTACTATTTCTCCAGTACCATATTTCTTTTCAAATATACTTCTAGGAGCTTTACCAGGTCTAAATCCATCAATTTTAGCCTTACTATTTAATTTTTTGAATGCTTCTTCTTGAGCACCTTCCCATTCTTTTCCACTTACTTTGTAACTAATTTCCTTTTTCATAATACCTCCAACTATTGAATTTCCATTATTTCTACATCATATTTACCGTTAGGACTTTCTACTGAACGAACTTCTCCAACTTTAGCACCAAGTATAGCAACCGCTAAAGGAGATTCGTTAGAAACTTTATTATTAGATGGATCTGCTTCTTTAGATCCAACGATACGATATTCTTCAATATCATCGTCATCGTCTACATATTTAATTTTTACTGTAGTACCAAGTCCAACTTTACTAGTATCAGCCTTTTCTATGATTTCTACATTTTCCATTATTTTTTCTAATTCTTGAATTCTTCCTTCTACTTGTGCTTGTTCTGCTCTAGCAGCATCATAATCGGCATTTTCAGATAAATCTCCTAATGCTCTTGCTTCTTTTAATGCTTTTATTACAGCAGGTCTTCTTACATTTTTAAGTTCATTCAACTCTGTTTCTATTTCTAAAAAACCCTCATCGGTTAAATATATCTTATTTGTGTCTGTCATAGTTTTTCCTCCATTCAACATTTCACAATTTTACTATTTTTTTTATATTTTGTCAAGTAAATTGACAATTATTTTGTGTGTAGTTACAATACATCACTATCATTCATTTAAATTACTTAAAAATAATAATTTTAATCTAATTTTACTCTCATTATATCATCTTTATAGACTTTTTTATCTAATTTAAATTTTATTATTTCTTCCGGGTGCCTTGCTACATCTAATTTGTTATTATCTATATCATATATATTAGGTATTTCAAAATCAAATGTCTCAATAGATGGACCAAACATTGAGACTTTATCTTTAGGTTTAAAATAATTTTTTTGTACTAGTGTAACTATATGATTATCATCATCATAATCTAGTACTACTCCTAAAAAGTCTTGGTTTGATATTTCTTGTCTTCCTAAGAAATATTGTCCTTCTACACCTGGAAAACTATTATAAAATTGAGAAGTACTTTCCCTATTAGCAACTCTATTCAATACTTTTTTATAATATGCTATTTTTTCTTCTGTTAGTGTATTATTATAATAATTATCAATAGCTTCTCTATAAGTACTTACAACAGTTGCTATATAATAATTACTACGCATTCTACCTTCTATTTTTAATGAAGTAATTCCAATATCTATCATATCTTTTAAGTTATCTATCATAGATAAGTCTTTAGTACTCATTGTAAACTTAGTATCACTTTCTATGATATTCTTATCTTTATCACATAAGTCAAATGTCCATCTACATATTTGAGCACATCCTCCTCGATTGGCATCTCTTTTGGTAAAATAATTTGATAATACACATCTTCCAGAATAAGAAGAACACATTGCTCCATGAACAAATGTTTCTACTTCTATTTTAGTATTATCAATAATATTTTTAATATTTTCCCTGCTACATTCTCTGGCAAGTACTACTCTTTCTACTCCTAAATCTTTAAAAAATAAAGCAGCTTCTGTATTAGCACAAGACATTTGAGTAGATAAGTGTATTTTCAGATTTATATTATTTTCTTTTATTACATCTATTATCATAGGATCTGATGATATAATTGCATCTACTTTACAGGTTTCTAATTCTTTTAAGTAATCTACTAATCCTTCTATATTATCATTATGAAAAATTATGTTTACTGTTACATAAACTTTTTTATTAATATTGTGAGCATAATTGCATGCATCAAATATTTCTTCTATACTAAAATTTGTAGCATTTGCTCTTAGACTAAAATTTCTACCTCCTATATATACAGCATCTGCACCATATAAGAATGCTATTTTCAATCTGTCTAGACTACCACTAGGCGCTAATAATTCTACTTTATCCATTGTCTTTCACCTTGTATATTGTTTTTTCGTTTAGAAACCCTAAGTAATTAGAATCGTTACTGATATTTCCTTCTATGTAATCTTCCATAATTTTAATAAAATCACTATCATCTATTAGGAAACTATTTAGTATAATGTATTCAATATTTAAATCATTTATTTCATTTATTAAATTAATAGGCTTTTTAGTATAAACACAAGTACCGCTATCACCTTCCATAATTGGATAATAATCATCATCGTGTTTAATATAATATACATCTGATGTATTGTTCTTACCTATATATTGTAAATAATTAGATATTAAATATCTTCTAGAATAAAATATTGGTAAATAACCATAACAAATCATCATTAAATCTTGATATTTAGAAATTTCATTTATTTCTTCTTTAGTTATATCATTTGTAATAACACTGTAAGAAACATTATTATTTTTATAAAATCTATTAGTTAAATAGCTTGCGTTTAAATGTTCTTGGAATACTACTAATTTCTTATTTATATTCATATCTCTACACATCTTAAGTACCGATACATCATAGAAAAATATTTTACTTATATTCATTTTATTTAAAGTAATTAAGGCCATTTCTAAATTTTTTAAATCATCATCATGCATTATTTTATTTATACATACACACACTTCTTTTTTTGTCTTATTAAGAATCTTCTTTATATCTGACAAACTATAATAATAATCATATTCACAAGCAAGAGATTCTAATGGCAAAATCAATCCATCTACCCTACTATTTAAAACTAGTTCTAAATTACTTTTATTAGGTATTACTAATATCTTTTTCATTCTTTCACCTTCTTTGATATAGAAATCTTATCTCCAACATTTATATATTCTGTACTAAATTCAAGATTATTATCTAAGAAGTCAATAAATAGTTTGATTTTTTTTACTAGTGATCTTTGATTTTTAGTTTTAATCTTACTCTCATCTTCTACTAGACCATGAAAAGATAAATTATCTGTTATAATAACTCCATTTTCTTTTAGATTTTCTTTATACTTATTAAAAAAATCTATATTATGGCCTTTAGATGCATCTATAAATATTAAATCAAATTCTCCTTCTACATTGCAATCCATAGCATCTTCTAATCTAATGTTAATACGACTATTTAAACCAAAATCACTTATGTTTTTTAGGGCTTCTTTATATCTTTCTTCGTCTTTTTCAATAGTAGTAATTTGTATTTCTTTATCTACTAGTGCCATCCTTATTGCAGAATACCCTATAGCAGATCCTATTTCTAGTATAGATTTGATATTATTATCTTTTATATAATTACATAAATAATCTATTCCATCTGGAAGCATTATTGGTACTCTATTATCTTTGGCATATTTTTCTATTTGCTCTATCACTTGCATCACCAAGCACTATTATATATTAAAAGGGTAAAGAAGTAAAGAAAAAACAACTTTTAAAATTGCTTCTTACTTAAACTCTTTATCCAAATCTCCTTCACAGTATCCTCCACCAACACTGCTTCCTTCTACATACTCTTTGCCGACTATCTCACAGCTCATTTCTGTAACTTTATCTTTTAGATAACCGCCAAATATTTTAACTAGTCCAATTGCTAAAACTGTAATTAAAGATATAATCAAAACATACTCAACCAAAGTCTGACCTCTTCTATTTAACTTCATTGTAGTCCTCCTTACTATCCTTAACATAATTATATAATTTTATTAATCTAAAGTCAATTATTTTGACATATTTTAATTCTTAAATAATTACTTATAATCAATAAAACCAGTATATCACTAGTTAACTTATTGCCGTTTCGAAAACATAACTAATCGTTTTGATAGTTACGCTATTATATTTTTTAAAAATAGTATATTATTATATAAGTGGCCGGTAATCCAAACACTGACTACTAACTTACTTCATTTTTAAGCAAGTTTCAATCATACTAACAATTACATTATTGAAAGAAGTGTTATTATCCTTAGCAATCTTTTCTACTTCTTGAGCTAATTCTTCTTTCAAATATAATGTTTTGTAGATACTAGGATTTTTACCTTTTGTATTTTTTGGAACAAATTTCATAAATATCACCTATTAAAATTATAATATATTAACAAAATAAAATATAAAGTAGAAATTTCTAATGTATATAAAGGAGGAAAAAATTATGGATAAATTTGATTACGAAAGTAGAATTAACCACATTAAGTTACTTGAAAACAGAAAAGAAAGATTAAGATTAGAAAATATTTATTTAAAAAGCATAAAACCTTCTATCTTTGATAAGGAAAAACGTAGTATTTGGCTTGATAAAAAGAATAATATTTCTAAAGCTATCAGTAATATCAGTGAAGAACTATTACTAGCGTACCAAGAATTAGAAAAATTATTCCCTAAAGTTAAAAATAATTGCTAGAAAAAGAGACTATTGCTTCGTCATAGTCTCTTTTTTGAAACATCCAATAACACTTTCTATATACATCCTAAGTTCCAGATCGTTAATTTCAATTCCCTTATCACTTAATATTTGCTTGGAATTTTCTATCGTTTTAGATAATTTTTCTTCTCCCGTTAGACTTTCATATAGTTGATTAACTGCTTCACATACAGTCTTAATAACCTCTTTTTTAGTTTTATCTTTTATATATTCTTCACTTAATTTTTTTGCTTTTAATCCAACATAACTTATCACTGCCATCAATACTGTATATAGTAAGGTTGTCCCATATTGATTTATGAAATCTATAAGGAATTTCATATTTCACCTCCACTATATTATATGACTATCAATTATCGAGAACTAATTAGGAGATAATGAATAATTACATAAACTTATTTAAGAGTATCTATAAAATACTTAAATATCTTCTCTTGATCTTTATCAAATTTATACATTAATTCTGGATGCCATTGAATACCTAAATTAAATTTTTTATTTTTATATTCTATTGCCTCCGTTAAACCATCTTCTGAAGTTGCTACTATATCATATTTTCCTGTTTCTATTAATTTTCCTGAGTGAATAGAATTAGTAATTATTTCTTCTTTTCCTATTATCTTATATAGCAATGAATTTTTATTTATTTTAATTTTATGTTTATACATATTTTTAAGATCTAAATGATGTTTTTGCATATATTCTTTATCACTATAATCTACCTTACCTCCAGTAGGTATTGATAAGTTTAACATACCACAACATATTCCTAGTATTGGTTTATCTAATTTAGTACAATAATCCGCTATAAACTGTTCGTAATTACAAATTACTCCTCCACCTTGTAATACTATTCCATCACATAAATCTATTATCTTTTCTAAATCTTTCGTATCAGTTAAATCATAATTTTCATAATATGGATATATTTCATAGTTTTGTTCTATAGAGTTAGAATTAGGAATTATTCCTATTACATTAGCCCCATTTTCAACTAATACTTCTCTTATCTCATCTACTTGTTGAATATAATTCCAACGTTCTCCTTTGTATGGTTTTCCTACTATTCCTATTAATGGTTTCATATGTTCATTCCTTTCCAAGTAAAAACAATGCAAATAAATTACATTGTTTTTACTCTAGTTTTAACATATCCTGAAGCTTGTTCTTTCGATGAATCTTGAGTTGATTGTTTTGATGAATCTTGAGTTGATTGTTTTGTGAAGAATAGTGGTATTTCATATTCTAAATTTCCAGACTTTATTACAGGTTTAGATTCTAATTGAGTTTGTACTGTACTGATAAATCTTTTTAATTCCTTGTTTCTTTCTTCATTACAAGATACTATTAGATTGCCTTCACTATTTCTAGTTATTGTATTTTCACTAATGGTTGTATTTTCAGAATTAACGAAATTATTAATACTAATTATGTTTCCTTCGCAAACCCTTAATATTTTTAATAATCGACGATTTAAAAAACCATCAGTTCCTAAATCATAAGAGCCTTCTGTACCATTATTATTACTTCTTAATATGTCCGTATCATTAGATTTATAATCATAATCTACAGATATCATTATATAATTATCACCATTTGCAACTGTAGCATCATTATGATAATTAGCTATAATTGTATTTTTTATATCATCATACGCATAATATGCTAAATATGCATTCAATTTAGAAGAATGTCCTACTATTTTATAGATTAGTTGCATTCTATCATTATTGCTCATATCTTTTGAATCTTTTAATTTATCTACAGATTCTTTTAATTCTTTATATTCTGATTCAGTGAATTTTTCAATCTTACCATCAATTATTGATACTTCTCCAATGTTTAAATTGTAAAAATCAGCTTTATATTTTTGATATAATTTTTCTAAATCATTTGATAGTTCAACACAATTTTCAACTTTTTCTAGTGTGTAACGGCTTTCTTCTAAAGTATTAGTTCCGTCTGCATCATCACACACATAATAACGACTTTGATCTGGAACTTTTTTTGCCTTAATAATTACTCTATAAATTCCATAACCAACACTAGACATTATTACAATACTACCAGCTATAAGAAATGGTAGAAACTTTTTGTTAAATTTTAAATTTTTAATTCTAGGTTTTATAGGTTTTTCTTCATTGCTATCAGTTTTAGAAGTAGGTTCATCTACTACTTTAGGTTCTTCCATATTTTCACTTCCTTCTATATTTTCTTCTACTATTTGTTCCTCTGCATCTTCTGTAGTTTGTGAAGATATATCATCTTTCACAAATTCAGGCTCAGTTACAACGTTATCATTATTATTTTTGCTACTACTTTCATTATTCAAATATTTATCTGGTTCCCCAAACATTGCTTCTTGTATATCAACTTCATATACACCTTCTGATTGTGTTTTTGTTTGCTCCTCTTGTCCTTTTGTTTTTGTCACAATATCATTTTTCCCCCATATACCATCAAAAAATGGATCATCTGCTTCTACAGCTTTTCCTTTATTCTCGCTTACTTCATCACCTTGGTTTAGGTCTTGATTATCTTCTACTTTATCATCATTTGTAATTTTATTAAACCAATCTTTATTTTTCTTTCCCATAATATTTCTCCCCTCTTTCATTAGGTGACGTATATATTAACACATTTGTTAACTTTTGTCAATGGTTATTCAAAAATATAGCAATTGTTAATTTGCAATAGAATGATGCACTACTGGAGTATCCATAGTAATACTAGAGAAAGTATAGCCATTTTCTTTTCCATATTTGATTATATCTCTGATGGCATTTAATGTATAATAATTATTTTCAAAATCATGCATTAGTACTACATTACTTCTATTGTGACTTAATCCATTTATTACATTTTGATATACTTCGTCACTACTATGAACTCCACCAGCGTCACCTGAAGAGATATTCCAATCAAAATAATGATATCCTCTGCTTTCTGCTTCTTGAGAGATTTCACTCATTATACCTTGACAATATTTTTTACTTACAGTATTACTACTTCCTCCTGGAAATCTTATAATGTTTGAATATATTCCAATTGTATTATATACTTTATTTCTAATTTGGTCTAAATCATTAAAATAGGCATCTTTTGATCTATATACAATATCATATTGATGAGTATAACTGTGTAGTGCTATAGAGTGTCCTTCTTGATATTCTCTTTTTAGCATTTTATCAAATGAATTAGATGTTCCTATTACAAAGAAAGTTGCATGAACTCCTTCTTCTTTTAAGATATCTAATAATTTTGGAGTAATACTATTACTAGGTCCATCATCAAATGTCAGATATATTACTCCTTTAGAACTACTAGGATCTGTTGCAACTACTTTTACTGTCCTAGATATTGATACTTCATTATTGCTAGAGTCTTTCACTTTATAATTAACTTTATACGTTCCTACTTTATTTGTATCTATATTATTAGATGTTTCTACATTATTAGTTAAATCACCGTCACAATTATCTTTAGCATTATAGCCAGGCTCGTTATATTTTGTACCTTTTGTTATATATATAATACTACTTCCTTTTAATGTTAAATCTGGTTTGGTGGTATCTTTCTTTATTATTTTTCTTGTTACTTCATCTTTATTATTTGAACTATCTGTAATTATATAATCAATATAATTATCAAATTCTACTCTTAATACTTTATCTGTTAAATCACCATCATATTCATCTGTTGCAGTGTAGCCTTGTTCTTCATATTTAGCATTAGGGCATATTGTTACTTCTTTTTCTCCTTCTAAAGTTATTGTTGGTTTCTTTGTATCTACTACTTTAACTATTCTTTTTTTAGAGATATTTATTCCTAAATATTTATAAATATAAGTAACTTGATAACTCCCTATTTTAGAAGTATTTACATTATTTATTGTTATTAAATCCTTAGTAATATTTTTAAATAATTTAACTCCTTTAGCACCTTTATCTGTATATTTGGTGTTATATTCTAACGTTATATTCTTACTACCTTGAATTTCAATAAATGGATAGTTTATAAATATCATTAGAAAACCTATTATCAATACTAATAAAATAGAAAAGATTGCTATCATTTTGTAGTTTTTCTTAGTTTTTATTTCTAATTCTTGTTTACATTCATCTATATTATTTACTAAATCTTCAAATGACATATTTAATAATTCATATCTTGTTTGTATTTTTTGATATTTTTGGGTTATATTTCTTTTTTGATTTTTTCTGACTTTTCTAAGTCTTATTTTCTTTTTCTTCTTTTTTGACATGCGATATCACCTTACTACATTATATATTTTAGAGGTTAGAAAAAGAAGTTATCTACTCCTTCTTCCTGTTCTTTCTTTTGTTTCTTCTTCATCTAGATAGAAAAGATTTTGCTTTTTAGTTAATTGTTTTGAAAATAATCTCATTCTAAATTCATTAATTATTATTTGAATTTTCTTTAGTGTTAAACTTTGATAAGTATTGCCTAAATATTTAACATAATTATTTATTATTTGTACTCTTAATTTTTCGGCTTTCATTAATGATTCTCTTAAAACTCCTTCGTCTCCTCCAGATGGATCTTCATCACAGAATTTTAAGTATTCTAGCCATTTTTGAATTTTAATATTTATTTTCTTTTTAATTACTTTTTCACTTAATGAAGGATTTATAAAAACTATTTTATTTACTCTAATGCCATCATATATATCTGTTTTAGGAGTTAATTTATATCCATTTAATTTTTCGTACTCCATATATACTATTTCATTAGTCTTGCTATTTTTTTCTAGAAAATAATTTAAATTTGCCATATCACACCTACTTTTCTATTTTATTTAATCTAATAGAGGTTAATTCTTTTCTTTGATTTTCACGGTATTTTCTTATGTTTTCGTGGTGCCCTGATAATAATACTTCTGGTACTTTCATACCTCTAAATTCAGCTGGTCTTGTGTATTGAGGATAATCTAATAAATCATCTGTGAATGATTCTGATACTAATGACTCTTTATTTATTACACCTGGGATTAGTCTTACTACTGCATCAGTGATTGCCATCGATGGTATTTCACCACCAGTTAAGACATAGTCTCCTATTGATAATTCCATGTCTACGATGCTTTTTATTCTTTCATCAAATCCTTCATAGTGACCACATAGTAGTATTATATGTTTTTTGGTACTTAAATCATAAGCAATATTTTCATTAAATGTTTTACCTGATGGGGTCATCATAATAACAATACTATCTTCTGTTTTTACATCTTCTATTGCTAGAAAAACTGGTTCACACATTAGGACCATTCCAGCGCCACCACCAAATGGATAGTCGTCTACTCTCTTGTGTTTATCTTGAGAGTAATCTCTTATATTATGAATATTTATTTCTACTTTTTTTTTATCTATGGCTCTTTTTATTATTGATTCATTTAAAAATCCTTCAAACATAGATGGAAATAGTGTTAAAATGTCTATTTTCATTTTTAATACCTCAATTAATCTATTAATCCTTTTATATCTTTAATAATTATTTGTTTCTTTTTTAAGTCTACATTTAATATTATATCACTTACAAATGGAATTAGGAAGTCTTTTACTCCGTTGTTTACAACAATTATTTGATTTACTTTATATCTTTCTATTCTTACTACTTTACCTACAACTTTATCGTTTATTATAGCGGCAAATCCTTCTACTGTTTCATCTAAGTATTCACTTTCATTTAAGTTTAAATCACTTTCTAAGATATAAACATTTTCCCCTTTGTATTTTAATACTTCATTTATATTGTTATAGCCTAACAATGTTATCATATCAAAGTTTTTATGTTGTCTATAAGTATTAATTTTTTCTTCTATTTTATTATTTCCTATATATATTTTCATATTTTTTTTAAAGACTTTATCTTTATATTTAAATTTACTTAATATTCTTAGTTCACCTTTAATTCCGTGAGTATTAACCATTTTTCCTATATATATGTATTTCATTTCTATTTCCTTTCTATGATCCGCTTTAACATAATATGTATCTAAGCGGTTATTCTTAAACATAATTATTTCCTTATAATTATAACATCTTTTAATATTAATTAAAAGAAATTAATTATCTTTTTTTAACTTTTGCTCTAGGTTTTATTACTTCATCCCCTTTTAAAATTCCATATTGTTTTTTTAATTGTTTAGAAATTTTAGGTATTATATGCGAATAGTACATATTATTATATTCTTGTTTCCAACCTTTACAAGGAGTTGGTTTATCTAAAAATATTCCATTTTTTAAATAAATATATTTTTGTTCTTCATAAGGAAGATTATTAATTATATTTAATACTTGTTCTTTAGTATATCCAGGAAAATAATCATATATAGTTTTTCTTATTCTTTCCTTAGGAACTAATTCTTGATATTTAGAAACGATGTTTTGCTTAATTCTTTTAGAGCTTGGCTGATGTTCGTATAGACCTTGCTCCAATAATTCTTTATATATTATAGCTTCTATCCTTCTTATTCGTAAGGATACAGCAGAAACAGTAATATTATAAATGTCTGCTATTTGTTGATTGGTATAAGAAATGCCATCATAAAAACCACAATATAAAGATATAAAATCTTTATCACGAGCAGGCAAATTATTAATAATTTTCCTTATTATTTTATTTTCTTCTTTCTTTAATATAAACCCTTCTATATCACAATTGTTTTTTGCTAATGCCAAAGTATTTTTATAATATATTTCTTCTTCTACATCTAAAGTTTGAATAACTGCTTTATCATAACTATTTTCCTTAGCAAATTTAGAGTTGCCTTTTATAAATGATAATATTTTATTTTTTATACAAGAAGTAGCATAACTAGAAAAATTAAAACCTCTAGTATAATCATAATTATCAACTGCTGCTATTAACCCTAGTAAGCCTAATTCTATTAATTCGTTTTTATCATAATTACTATCAAAACTGCTAACATAATCAAATACTAATCGTATATTATGAAGAATTAATTTTTCTCTAGCACTTTTATCTCCACTTTTATACTGCTTAAAATATAAAAGAGTTTCTTCACTTGAGAAGACTTTTGGCAATTTATAATAATCAAATACATTTTCTTGTTGCATACTGCACCTCTTTTCTTAAAATATTATACATATTATAATTTATATTTTAGTTTTTTTAACTAACAGATAACAAAAAACAAGTAATATTACTTGTTATTGATCTCATATAATAAAATCGAAGCCGCTACTCCGGCATTTAAACTCTCACAATTTTCATTCATTTTAATATAAAGATATTCATCACACAGATTATCTATATCATTACTTATTCCTTGACCTTCATTACCTATTACTAGAGCAAAGTGAGAGTATATTTTAGCATCTTTTACGTCTTTACCATTTGTAACTTTCGTGCCTATAATTTTATAATCTTTCTTTTTTAAATCATTAATAAACTTTATTGGATCTCTAGAAATTATATTTATATGAAACATCATTCCTTGATTTGATCTTACTACTTTAGGATTATATAAATCTACTGTATCTTTACTTAATACTATTGTATCTATATTAAATGCTACAGCACTTCTTATTATTGTTCCTAAATTTCCTGGATCTTGGATATGGTCTAGTATTAGTATTTTTTCTCCGATATCATCTTTCTCTTTTATCTTTTCTACTACTGCCATTACATTAGAAGGATTATCAGTATTTGCTAATTTTTTTAATATTTGCTTGGTTACATATGTTGTTGGTACATCTAATGGAAATATCTCATCTTGTTCTAATATTAATTCTTTTACTATCCCTTCTTTATATGCTTCTAATACTAAGTGTTTAGTTTCTATTAAAAAAAGGTCAGATTCATCTCTATATTTTTTTTGATTTAATTTACATAGTTCTTTTATATGTTCGTTATTTAATGATGTTATTAGCATTATCTCACTTCTTTCTATTAGTCATTTAATTTTTTTCTTATTTCTTTATAGTTTGGGTAATACTTTGCTACTTGATTCCAGAATTCTTTGGAGTGATTAGCCTCAATAAAATGTGATAACTCATGCACGATTACATAATCTAAACATTCTATATCATACTTATATAATTCACTATTTAATGTTACATTGTGATTTTTTATATTACATACTCCCCATCTTGTTTTCATTTTTCTTATTTTTAAATTGGGAGTGGGAATATCTTCAATGTATCTATTGTACCAATATTGGAGGTGCGAAGAAAATGTTGTTTTTATATATTTTGATAGCCAATTATTTAATGTTTTTTCATCTTTTACATAAATTATATTATCTATAATTTCTATGCTAGTATCGCTATTAAAAATTATATTATATTCTTTACCAAAAAGAAAGAAATGGCTTTCTTTTTCTCTTTTTCTTTCTTGTTTTTCAATCATTTTAATAATACTATTGTAATTATCTTTGATTAATTTATCTATAACTTTATCTCTTACAAAAAGTCCACAAGTTACTATAACTTTTCCATCTTTTACACGAATATAGATGTTTTTATTTCTTTTTTTTATTACTTCTATATCGTATTCTTTATCTTTGTAACTAATCTTCATCTGCAGTTATTGTACACAAATTATAATTAGGAAATTTAAATATTTTTGCTATAGTACTTGGTAGTTTTTTATCTTTATAGTCATTATAGTTATTTACGCAATCATTATAAAAATCTTTGGCATAATTTATATTTTCTAAACAACTATTTACTTCTTTTTCATACTCTTCTAATTTATTATTAGAATGAATATTTTTTGCTACAAAATCTAAGAATTTTATAAGTCCTAAAACTTTATACATTCTCTCATTTGCATCTTTATTTCCTTCTAGATTTCTTCTTACTATTTTTACGTCTTGTATTTTATCTTCTCCATAAGTATCTTTTATTAAATCTTCTACATTGCTAGTAATATTACAAATATTTGTTATCTCTTTATCTAAAGTTTCATATTTATCTTCTACTTTCTTTTTATAAAAAGATAGTTGATTATATATGCCTAATATATTTAATGATATCATTAATAATAATCCAAATATTACTATAATCAGTACCTCTACAAATCCCATTATTATCACCTCAACTATTTTAATTTTATCATATTTTTTTATATTTTTAAATACTTAGAATAATATTTATTAATTATACATAAAATTTTATGGTGAAATATATGAAAAATAATTTTATTAAGTCTACTATTATTTTGGTAATTGGAGGATTTATTACTAAAATACTGTCTATGGTAATTAAAATTTGTTTAACTAGAAGTGTTGGCACTGAAGGAATTGGGGTTTATAGTTTGGTATTACCTACTTTTAATTTATTTATTACTTTATGTACTTTGTCTTTACCTATTGCTATTAGTAAACTTATTAGTGAAAGAAAAAGAAAATCAAAGCATATTATTACTTCAATTATTCCTGTTACTATTATTTATAACTTAATACTTATGGTTATTCTTTATCTTATAGCACCTATACTTAGTAAATACTTACTTAAAAATACAGATACTTATTACGCTATTATAGCAATTGGACTTACTTTACCTTTTATATGTATTTCTAGTATTATCAAAGGATATTTCTTTGGAAAAGAAAGAATGTTTCCTCATACTTTTTCTAATATTATAGAACAATTAGTAAGATTATTTTTAACTATTTACTTTATACCTAATTTACTTAAATATGGTTTAAATATTGCTATATGTGGAGTAGTTCTTATTAATATTCTCAGCGAGTTTTCTTCTATTATTGTACTTATGATATTTTTACCTAAAGAACATATAAATATTCATGATTTTAAATTTGATAAAAGTAATATGAAAGATATCTTAGAAATTAGTATTCCTACTACTACAACTAGACTTATTGGAGCTTTAACTTATTTTTTAGAGCCAATTATTTTAACTAATGTACTACTTAAGGTTGGATATAATAATTCTTATATTACCTTGGAATATGGTATTATTAATGGATATGTATACCCACTGTTACTCCTTCCTTCTTTTTTTACTATGGCTATTTCTAATGCTCTTCTTCCTGTTGTTTCTAATAGATATAGTAATAATGATTATAAGTATACTAAATATAAAATTAAACAAGCAATAATTATATCTTTATTTATTGGTATACCCTGTACAATTATATTTATGATATTCCCAGATAAATTACTTCATTTTATATATCACACTAATGAAGGAGTTAGTTATATAAAAATAATAGCACCTTTCTTTATTCTCCATTATATTCAATCTCCTTTAACTGCAGCATTACAAGGAATGAATAAAGCTAAATGCGCTATGGATGGAACTTTTATTGGTGCTATTATTAGAACTATATTATTATTTGTTATCAGTTATTTTAAAGTTGGATTATGGGGATTAATTATAGCCTCTATATCTAATATTATATTTATTACCTTCCATCATTTATACTATGTTAAAAAGTATCTAAAATAATCAAGAGCTTGTCAAGTCTAGTGTGTAAATTTTTATTATTTTTCGCTGTATCCTAGATTGTTAGGGGTGTAAAATTATAATCACTATAAACAT
>ERZ808240.2128-NODE-2128-length-22537-cov-9.821457_pt1 | contig 22537 bp, 21 predicted proteins | sample MGYA00521084_ERZ808240 | MGnify/ENA primary metagenome ERZ808240 (study PRJEB31516, sample SAMN03275571) | gut metagenome | biome: mammalia-associated habitat; material: feces | host: Papio cynocephalus | place: Kenya | collected 2012-08-06 ...
CCGAGCTGGAGTGCTGCGCCGCAAAGAACATTCCACGCACCATTTCCAACATCGTAGAGATCATGAAGCTGGCAGCTCACACGGAGAGCTTTCCGCCAAAGCAGGATGAAATTCATGTGCAGAACGGGACGCTCCGCATCGACGGCAGTTTTCTTGCAGGACGGTCTGAGATCGTGCGCAGCCGGTTTCCCATCGACTGCAATCCCCAGGCGGAAAAGCCGGTTGTCTGGCTGCGGTTCCTCTCCGACCTGCTCTACCCGGAGGACATTCCAACCTTTCAGAAGTATATCGCGAGGGAAAATCGCAGATCGGTCCTGTGCTGGCACGGCTGTTTGGCTGCAATATGAAAGACGGCAGCATCGCCAAAATTTCCGACAACCGGTTTGCCCGCGCCGATCTGAAACACATTCATCTTCTTGTGGATGATGATATGAAAATGGAGGCGCTGCCCACCATAAAAGAAAATACCAGGCGCATAAACATTTCCGCTCTGTCGAGCCCTTTGGTGGAAGAATATTTATCAATAATTTTAGCACATCACTCATAAGAACCTTTATATTTATCCTGTGTAAGTCTGAGGTCTAACTGGCAGAAATCCTCCATTGCCAGCATGGCGACTCCATTTTTTCCCCAGATTCTGTCCACCCGCCTGGTAATATAAGCCAATTCATCCTGTAACGGCATAAGCGCATGCGGCACCGTAGCAATACCCGTCTTATCCATCCGAACCGTTTCCTTGCCTTGTTCCAATTCTCTCGCAAACCGGAGTCCCAGACCGGACCGCATGGCAAACTCCTCCTGAGTAAGCCCTGCTGCCTTTCTATGTTCCTTTACAAATTGTGCTATCCTGTTCATTGCTATTATTTCCTTATTCTCAGTATTTATTATTCATTTTATACCCTATAAGGTATAAAATAAAATGTTTTGTGTTGTTTTATACTCTATCGGGTGTAAATGTGAAATATATGCTTATTTTTGCACCCGATAGGGTACGATTTTATATTGAAACGCTATTGATGAATGTTAAAAAAGACGCGAGGCCTGCCAGTCAGGCTGCTGCCTGCACTATGACAAGTATCCTCGCGTCCATGGAAGAAAAATGAGAAAAACAATATTAGAAAATTGATACCCTTAACACCCTAATCCACGACAAAACAAAACCCCGGCATCATTTGAAATGAAACCGGGGTTTTACCTCTATATTGATTACAAGAAAGCTGAGTCTGTCAGGCTATTATTCTGCCTGATTTTGATTTTAAGCTGCCTTTTCGGAGTTCTTTTTGCTCTTGGCGTAGCTCTTGGTGGAGTTTACGACAATGATAAGACCAAGAACGATAAGCAGGGCAGCGATGATTAACTGTAAGCCGTTGGCAATGAATACCTTGCCCCAGGTGGTTTCGCCTGCGGGAATGGTAACGGCTGCGGCGTTCTGGATGGCCTTAACCATAGCGATGAGACGCTGTACCAGAGCGGTAAAGGTTACACAAAGCATAATGATAAGGGGCGGGAACAACATCTTGTTGCTGCGGCCGGTTACCTTTAAGAATACGCAGAGGGTAATCAGTACCAGAGCGCTTAATAACTGGTTGGCGGAGCCGAACAGCGGCCAGATGTTTGCATAGCCGATTTTGGTCAGCACATAACCGCAAAGCAGGGTAACGATGGTGGAAAAATAGGTATTGCAGAAAAGCTTTCTCCAGAGAGCGGCATGCTCCATATCGTCTACACTGAAGAGTTCCTGGAAACTCATACGGCCGATACGTGCAACAGCATCCAGGCTGGTAAGGGCCAGAGCGGATACACACATGGTCATGAATACAGTTGCTGCGTATTCGGGCACACCAAACATTTCAAAGAAGCCTGCAACACCGCGGCTGAAAATCTGGAACGGAGTACCTACTGCTGCGGTTCCGTCTGCAGCGGCTGCCGCACCGGCAACACAAAGAGCAAGTACAGCCAGTAAGCTTTCCAGAACCATGGCGCCGTAGCCGACCTTTAACATATCCTTTTCATTCTCAATGGTCTTTGACGAAGTACCTGAGGAAACCAGGCTGTGGAAACCGGAAACGGCACCGCAGGCAACGGTTACAAACAGGATGGGGAACAGAGTTCCTAATTTATCATTGGTAAAGCCTGTAAATACAGGAAGGTTCATCGTAGGATGTGCTACGAAAAGTCCGACAACCGCACCGGCAATCATGCAGATAAACATGAAAGTCGTCATATAGTCACGGGGCTGTTTTAAGAGCCACATGGGAAGTACGGCTGCGAAGAAAATATAAACAAAGGTGATGTAGCTCCAGGTATCTTTGTTGAAGATTAACGGGAAGTTCATACCGATGGCAAAGGATGCAATGATGCAAAGAATGCCGAGCACCGCTTCTTTCCAGCCGGAAAGGCTGAATTTCTTCTGCAATAAACCAAATACAACAGCGAATACCATGAACATGATGGAAACCATACCGGCTGCGCCGTTGGTGGTTGCGGCATCGGATAACCGGGAAACGCCGTCTACAACGGTGTAGGAGTTAAAGGTTCCGGCTACCATGTCGGCAAATGCTGCGGTAACAATCAAAGTAAATAACCAGCAGAACAGAAGGAAAATCTTACGTCCGAATTTGCCGATGTATTTTTCAATCAGCATACCCATGGACTTGCCTTCGTTCTTAACAGATGCATACAGGGCACCGAAGTCGGTAACGGCGCCGAAGAATACGCCGCCGATTAAAATCCAGAGCAGAACAGGTAACCAGCCGAAGGCTGCTGCCTGAATGGCACCGGTGACAGGTCCTGCGCCTGCGATAGATGAAAACTGATGGCTGAAAACGGTCCATCCGTTTGTAGGTACATAGTCTTTGCCGTCTTTGAATTTGACAGCGGGTGTTTCTGCTTTCGGATCAATACCCCATTTGTTTGCCAGCCAGCGTCCGTAAAATACATACGCTGCTACCAAAACAACTGCTGCGATCAATACGATTACAAGTGTGTTCATAATTACTTCTCCTCTTTTCTTTATAAAATAAAAAAACCTCCGTCCCATACATCATCCCATGGATTTCTGTACAAAGACGAAGGTTTATCATTTACATTACTTCCGCGTTACCACTTTGTTTGCCGGTTGCCCGACCTCTCTCCTGCCACCTGAACATTCTATCTGTCAGAGGACATGTCCCTTTAACGGTGGATACCGGCTTTCACTACTGGACACGATACATCAAGCATTCTTTTTACGGCTGATAAAAACTTTGCCGTTCCTCACAGAATGGTGTGTCTTTCATAAAAGCAGCTCGCAGGTGAGGGCCTCTCCATGCCTTGCTGCCGATTCTCACAATTTACGGCTTTCTGTAAGCGGTGTTAAGGGGAAGTCATATCCTGTTCTTCGCATTTGTTTGTTGAATTGACTATACAATAGTCTTTTAAGAAGCATTTGTCAACAGCTTTTTTTAATACTTTTTTAAGAATTTATATTAAGAAACATCAATCCTTTACATTCTCCACCTTCTTGTGGATGGCTTCCATACGGGCATCCAGAGTGGCGCTGACCTCCGCACACTGCTTCAGATCATGGGCGGTTTCTTCCGTAATGGTGTAGTCTTTTTTGTAGCGGATTTTATGCTCCAGGCTCGCCCACCAGTCCATGGAAATGGTGCGGAACTGCACCTCCACCTTCATGAGTTTTTTCTGGTTGTGAAGGAAAATCGGCGTTTCCACAATCAAGTGCAGACTGCGGTAACCGTTGTCCTTCGGATGCTCTATATAGTCCTTTTTCGCAATCAGTTCAATATCATCCTGCTTCAAAAATGTTTCGGAAAGCATATAAATATCGGAAGGGAAGGAACAGATGACACGCACACCGGTAATAGGACATCAGCTCCCGGTACGGCATGGATTTTTTCTCTGCGAACTGCTTTACGTCCTCACGGTTTACCTGGGACAGGAAAAGCTGCTCCATATGTTTATTAGCCTGCTCTGACAGTGACATATTATTTATATCCCCTTTCGCCTGCACCGTACAACGGTTTATTGTTCCGGTACCACTGCGAAGAAAACAATATCTTCCGTACCATTGTTAATCATGGAGTGACCGTGTCCCTTGGGGCAGTAATGACAGCCGCCGGCTTCCACGGACTCCGTGCCTTCATCGTAAATGAAATCGGCTTTTCCGCTTAAGATATAGATAATCTCACAGTTGCCCTCATGGGTATGGAACCCGATGGAGGACCCCGGTGTCAGTCTGTCATACATAATGGTGCACTTTTCGTCCACATGCCGTTTTACGCAAAGCTCACCCTTGCCGCCCTTAAATGCAGGAAGCACTTGCTCATCTATGTTCTTAAAATCAATAACCATCTTTTGTAACCGCCTTTCTTTTGCAAAAATTCCGTTTTCATGAATATGTTTTATTATACCACGTTTCTGCCGGTTCGCACCACAGGAATTTAGCGCCACTTAAAGGTAATCATGCCGTATACATAAATGAATAAAATCATGGCAGGAACAAAATATTTGAAAACCGGCTTCATCCAGGCTTTTACCTTGAGCCCTTTTCCGGTGTTGGCTTCCTTGAAAAAGGCGTCCCAGCCCCAGCCGAATTTATAACAGCAGAACAGAGCCAAAATCAGAGAACCGATGGGCATGGCGTTGGTGGAAACAATGAAATCCCAGAAATCCAGCCACGCTGTCCCTTCCGCAAAGGGCTGGAATTTCAGCACACTGTAGCCGAGCGCCGTGGTAAGTGCTATCAGAAACGTGCCGATGCCGCAGATGATACACCCCTTGGGGCGCGACCAGCCGGTCAGCTCCCGCACCATGGCTAAAATATTTTCGCACACACCTAAGACAGTGGACATAGCGGCAAATACCATGAACAGAAAGAACAGCATGCCCCACCATCTGCCTCCCTGCATATGGTTAAACACACTTGCCATGGTATCGAATAACAGGCTCGGACCGGCATTTACTTCCAGCCCGTACGTGAAGCACGCCGGAAACATAATAATTCCCGCTATCACAGCCACAAACGTATCTAAGAAAATAATGTTGACGGACTCGCCCATCAGGGAGCGGTCCTTGCCGATATAGCTGCCGAAAATCGCCATACCGCCCATTCCGACGGACAGGGTGAAAAACGCCTGGTTCATGGCTCCCACCACAACAGAACCGGTTATTTTGGAGAAATCCGGCACCAGATAGAATTTCATGCCCTCCGCTGCACCGCTTAAGGTCAGGCTGTGAATTGCCAGTACAAGCATCAGCACAATCAGCGCCGACATCATGTACTTGGTAATCCGCTCCAGACCGCCCTGCAGATGAAAGCTCAAAATCACATAGGCGATAACTACCGTTACAAGCAGGTAAATGACATTGACGGACGGAGACGCAATCATCTTCTCAAAGCCGAAATCCTCATTGTGCCCGGTGGCAAATTTGACAAAATAATAAATAATCCAGCCGGAGACCACGGAATAAAAGGCAATCAGCGCAATGTTTCCAATCAGGCAGACAAGCCCTAAAAACTTCCACTTTTTCCCGTTTTTCGGCAGTTTTTCATACATATAAAGAGGACTGGTCTGTGCCGCACGTCCCACCGCAAATTCCATTGTCATGCAGGGAAGTCCCAGCAAAATCAGGCAGCATAAATAAATCAGCATAAAGCTGCCGCCTCCGTTCTGCCCGCACATCCAGGGAAATTTCCACACATTTCCGCATCCGATTGCACATCCTGCCGAAAGCATGATAAATCCCAGTCTGCTTCCCAGTCTCTCTCTGTTTTCCATATAAATAACCCCAAACCTTTCCGTAATATATGCAGCAATAACCGCCTGTTTCCGGCATTTTTAAGTGCCGTACGCTTCATTATATAAGTTTTTCCGCATACTGTCTACGAAATCCGGCATTTCCAAGAAAATTCCCAGGCTGCTTCTTGCCACAGTCTGGGAATTTGTCTTCTGTATGGAATTTTGTTCAATGGAACATGACGATTTTCTGTAAAGGTTTCCTCTAATAGGAAAATTGTCTTAAAAAGTTCTGCTCATGTGCTCTGTCCAGCGGATACAGTTCCTCCACTTCTCCCTGCTCCAGATGCAGGATGTGGGTGCAGCAGCGTACAATCAGCTCCGGATCGTGGGTAATGATAAACAACGTCCGGTTTTCATCCTTCAGTTCCCGGAAAAGCGCTGCCGTCTGCTCCATATGCTTGTAATCCAGTCCGCTGGTAGGTTCATCAAAAATGAGAATGGATTTATCCGCCAGAATAGAAGAAGCAATCGCCACTCTCTGTTTCTGACCGCCGGAAAGGGACATAGGGTGTCTTTCCGCCACCTGCGAAAGGTCCAGCTTTTCCAGCACCTTCTGCACATCCTCTTCCCGTTCCTCCACCATGCCGAGGCGGATTTCGTCGTTCACCGTTTCACAGAAAAGCTGGTGGTTGACATCCTGCATAACCATATAGCATTCTTTCAGCATTTTCTTTCTGTCCAGTTCTTTTCCGCGGTACAGGGTGCGCCCCTTAAACTTTTTCTCCAGCCCGCACAGACAGCGCAAAAATGTGGATTTTCCGGCACCGTTGTGACCGGTCACTGCAATGATGCTTCCGGTTGGGATTTCCTCATCCGCCATATGCAGCACTTCTTTTTTATCAAAGCTGAGGCGGTAGTTCAACAGCTTCAGAAAATCATTCTCTCCCACCTTCTCCGGCAGCTTAAGCCTCTGCATGGCCATACCCCGCAGTCCGAATTCGTGCATCTTTTCCTCGGAAAAGGCGGCAAATTCTTTCATCGGAATATCAAATACAATTCTGCCCTCTATTAAGCAGATAACACGGTCGCAGACCTCTTTCAGCCAGTACAGCCTGTGTTCCGCTATGACAATGGTTTTGCCCTGTGCCTTCCACAACTGCAGGGTATGTTTTAACTCCTCAATGGCATCCATATCCAGGTTGGATGTCGGTTCATCCAGCACAAATACCTCCGGCAGCATGGCGGAAACCGACGCACAGGCAATGCGTTGTTTTTCGCCGCCCGACAGTTCAAAAATATTACGCGCCAGAAGTTTCTGCAGCTTTAACGCTTCCGTAACGCCCGCCATCCGCTTCTCGATTTCTTCTACCGGGAGTCCCATGTTTTCACAGCCGAATGCCAGCTCGCTGGTGGTATCCAGACAAAAGAACTGGCTTCTGGGATTTTGGAACACACTGCCCACCTTTCCGGCTATGGTGTAGAGTTCTTCCTCCTTTATGGACAGACCCTCTACCTTTACTTCTCCGCTTAAGTTTCCCTCATAAAAATGGGGGATAAGTCCGTTAATCAGACGGGTAATCGTAGTTTTCCCACAGCCGGACTCGCCGCACAGAAGCACACATTCGCCCGGTTTTATCTGCAGGGACACATTGTGAAGTGCGCCCTGTTCTGCATTTTCATATTGAAAATTGACATTTGAAATTTCAACCATAACTTTTCTCTCCGTGTCACACGAATTTTTCCACCACCCAGAGCACATAGGGCACAAGGCACAAAAGAAGTAGAATATAATCCTGCACATGCAGACCGATGTGGCAGACATTGGTACGCTTTACCTCTCCGCCAAGTCCTCTGGTCAGGGCAGCCGCATTCAGCTCTTCTCCGATTTTTGCGGAACATACCATCAGCGGAACAATCCGGTACTCCAGCATTTTGCCGATATTTTTTCCGCCAATCCGGATATCCCGCATACGCATTGCCGCGTTGATGGAGGCAAATTCATCTCCCACCGTGGGGAAAAAACGGAACATAACGGACAACGGAATGGTTATTTTTTCCGTTACATGAAGTCTGCTCATAGCAGCCATAAACTCACTGACCGTGGTTGTCTGCATCAGGTAGGCGCCCAGCATGACGCTCGGCATAAAACGGGATAAAATACCGCAGGTGGCAAGTAAAAGAAAATTGACAATACCGGTGGTTCTCGGTCCGAAATACAGAAACGTAAGATACGCCGCCGTGTATAAAATCATATAAGTGAAAGCTTTTTTCCATTTTTTTGCCGCAAGAAAAAGAAGAAACGGAATGGCACAAAAGCAGGGCTGCAATATGTCCGCCATATCGCCCCCTGCTCCTCCCAGAACAAAAATCGCCACTGTAAGAAGCAGAAACAATTTTGTCCTCGGGTCAAAATGCAATCCCTCTCTTTTCAGTCCCGGCTGTAAGCGAAGTGTCTGCATTATGCAATTCCCGCCTTTACGAAATGTTTCTTTAACAGAGCCTTACCCAGCAGCGCGCCAAGAGCTCCGCATACCAGACATGCAGCAATCATTGCCGGAATCAGCCAGGTCTGGCTCATGATAGCGGAAAGTGTGGTTATGTATTCTTCGCCGAAGCTCTGACGGGTTACAAAGTAAGCTTCCGCATCAATAAACAGCGGCACAAAGTTTCCGAAAGTAACCAAACAGAATACCATATAACTTAAAATGGTCTTTTTGCTGCTCTTGTAATTGCCGGATTTAGCAATCAAATCTGCCAGCACACCGAACACGATACCAAATAAAAACGGCCAGTATCCCATACCGGTAATCCATAAGAACAGGCCGACAATCACAGAATAAATGGTAATCATACCGAACTTATTTACCTTTGTCATAAACAGCATCATCGGAATACCGCCGATTAAAGGCACCAGCACACAGAGCATGGGCATCATAATGGGAATGAATCCAAGCATGGCTACCGCAGTCATAATGACACAGTAAATCGCCGCATAAATACCTATGTTGATCAAGTCTTTTCCTTTTAATTTTGTTGAGTTACTCATCTTGTTCTCCTCTCTTTCTTTAGTTAGCATTTCCTAACCGTCTTTTCTTTTTAAGGCCGGGATTTTCCCGGCTTATCGGTTAGTATCATCTAACCTTTTTTCTTTTTTAAGGTCGGTGTTTCCCGGCTTATCGGTCAGCATCATCTAACCTTTTCCCTTTTTAAGGCCAGTATTCCCTGGCTCATTGGTTAGTTTATGCTAACTGTAAATCTTTTTATAAGGCTGCACCCTTGCACCGGAGACAGCCTTTTTAATAGCAGTGTTTCATAACACCGTTATCAATATATCTATTTTTATATCATCTGTCAAGCTAAAATTGCCCATCTGAGCTTCGTGGATTTTGCCCTCGGATTTCTCCGGCATTCCTCCGCTGAGGGTCTGGTTACTTCTTCCGAAATTTCCGCATAAATACCGGCTTTCTTTCCTTCCTTAAACGCTTTTTTCACCAGACGGTCTTCTCCGGAATGGAAGGTTAAAACGGCAACCCTGCCTCCCGGGTTTAAGATGCCCGGCAATTTTTCCAAAAAGCTGTAAAGTACTTCAAACTCGCTGTTTACATCGATACGCAGCGCCTGAAATGTACGGGCGCAGGATTTTTTTACCGCTTCCGTCCTGTCTTCTCCGGGGAAATTTTTTGCAGGAATTTTAAGGAGCGCCTCTTCTACCGCCTGCCGAAGTTCCGTTGTGGTGTTCATGGGTGCTCCGGTTTTCATCTTGAAAAAAACCTTAGCCGCAATTTCTTCCGCAAAGGGTTCATCCGAATTTTCCATAAGCATACCCGCAAATTCCTTCTGGGTAATCTGATGCAGCCGCTCCGCCGCACTGTCCCCGTGAGTGGGGTCAAGCCGCAGGTCTAATGGTCCCTCTGTTTTATAGGAAAAACCACGCTTCGGGTCATCAATCTGCATGGAGGAAACGCCCAGATCCGCCAGTACAAAATCGAATTTTCCGCACTCCTCCGCCACCTTGTCAATATTGGCAAAATTTATCAGCCTGAAACCGAAGTTGTCTTCCGAAAATCCGGCTTCCCGCAGTCTTTTTACGGTCTTCTCCGACTCAATCGGGTCCACATCCAGGGAAATCAGTCTGCCCTGTCCCCCTAATTGCTCCAGCATTTTTCGGGTATGGCCGCCGTACCCCAGGGTACAGTCAAGCCCCTGCTGCCCCGGTTTTATTTCTAAGAAATCAAGGATTTCCTGCACCATAATAGGAATATGCATGCCCGCCGGTGTGGAACCTTTTTCGATGACCTTCGCCACCGTATCCGCATATTTCTCCGGACTGTGTTCCTTGTATTTTTCTTCAAATTTTTTCGGATATTTTCCTGCGTAGCGCACGCGGCGCTTGTGATTTGTTTCTTCCAAAATTCTGCCCTCGCTTTGCTTTCCTTACTTTTTCCCTACGTCATAAGGTTTGCTATATTTGCTGTTTATTTTTCTATATTTGTTGCTTATATTTTTCCTTAAAACGGTACATCATCTTGTCCGTTTCCTCTATGGCATCCTTGATATTCTGGCTGTCGGGATTAAAATCAGCATACCCGATGGAAACAGAAGGCATTCTGCTTTCTTTCTCCCGAAGCCCCGCCACCGTTTTTAAGAAATCTTCGTTCATTTTCTCTATCTGATTTGTATTCTTCGTAAGAACCGCACAGAATTCATCCCCGCCGAACCGAAAGCATTTTCCATATTTCGCATACTGCATTTTTATGGCTCTTCCCACATCACTCAGGACCTTGTCTCCCAGCGCATGACCGTAGGTATCGTTTATAGTCTTAAAATTGTCCACATCAAAGAAAAGAATAACACACTTTTCTTCAATATGGGAAATATAGTTTTCATAGCCTCTCCGGTTAATCAGCTCCGTCAGTTCGTCCGTCTGGGTAATCATTTCCAATGTGAAAATATACAACATCATAGAAGCAATACCCACCGTCACATAATCGACTTTTAAGCTGCTGTCATACAACTGTATCACAATACCGGTAAGCATAAATACCACAATTAACAGAAAATATCCAATCCCATTGTACTGGTACTTTTTTACATTTTTCAGGACTACATACACACCGTAAGCGATGGACAGCAGATATGCCAATATATATAGGAAGTAAAATTCTCCATGGCTGTAATGGCTGAATTCATCCACACGATAAATGAACCCGCCCAGACCGGACAGCCATTCCAGTGCAGCATGTATTCCCAGAAAAATGTAAATTGCCTTTGTATGCCGTCTTTCTATAATCATGGCGGTAAAGAAACCGATTGCCGGCGCCACGGAAAATTCCACAGCCTTCACCATAATATGCAGTGTCCGTATGGCGCTGCCTGTTCCCTGCAGGTAATTGCCCAGCCATTCACAGGCCGCCGCAATAATAATAGCATTAAACAGCTTACAGAACAGCTTCTTCCTGCCTTCCGTCAGGGTATTGCTCTTCTTAATACATACCTGAATAACAATCATGGCAAAAATGTTTAAGAAAATAATTGCGGTATAATATTTTGTCATTGTTATACTGCTCCTTCGTTTTTTTCACCGTATAGCTCCGCCCATGCCGGATAAAATCCAGCCTTCAGCGCTACTTTCTGGGAAGCTATATGGGACATGGCAGTTCCGTAAAACGGCAACCTTTCCAAATCCAGAATTTCATTTTTAAGCAGCGTTACTAACATGGAGCCGATGCCCATTCCTTCTGCCTTCGGCATCACATTTATGCCAATCTGCCACATCCGGTCGCTGTCGCTGGTTGCCCCCGCCATCCCCAGAAGTTCACCGTCTTTGTAAGCGGCTATTCCTATTTCGTCCTTGGGTATCCCTTCAAAAAGGAATGCCTCTCTCAGACGGTCATCTCCGCGGAATTGTTCGATTTCTTCCCCAACGAATTTTTGGATAACAAAGCTTTCCGTATTTACCTCCGTTTTCTTCTCTGCAATGTAAAAAGGATGTGCCTGCCCGATGCGGCAGCCAAACTCCCGTAGCTTTTCATCCAGTTCCCGAAGTTTTTCATAATCCATAAACCAGGCGCCGCTTTCATGGGCATATCGTGTTCTCATCCATTGTATAATTTCCGGTTTTCCCGTTGCCAGAATTTTTCCTGCACGCACGCAGCCTTCAAGAAGCATTCTCCCTCTTTGAAAATCCTTCTTCCTGTTAGCGGTGTATACTCCGTAAATATGTTTTCTTTGCTCTCCACCGCCTCTTCCGTGCAGCAGAAATCAATGGCTAATTGCTTTTTTAATGTAGGGTTTATAGTGTTTTCCTTGTTTATTATGTATACATATTTTATTTTTCATTTTATAGTAGACATTTTTCTAAAATTGTGTATAATATGTTTTACAAACAAATCAGGCTCACTTGCTGAGGGAAACATATCGGCTGTTCCGGGCACTCCCCTGATAAAAAAATAATCGTGAACGATTGCCGATAACAAGGCTCTTGGATAATTCCAGGAGCTTCTGTTTTTCAAAGGAGAAATAATACACATATGAATCTTACCGATATTCAATTATGTGCGGATTTCTTCCATGTAAATTACTTGAAGACTTTTTATCTTGTCATTACCTATAATGAAAATAGCTTTATTCTCCTTGGTGAGAAGGCTAATTTTCCACATCTGATGGGTATTCAAAACAACACATACCGGTCACATGGTTATAACAGACCGCAGTATCTCTTCAATGACATCATCGGCAGAAATCCTATAAGCACATCCATTATTCCAAATCACATAGCTCCCAATTCCAAAATGTATAAAAAAGCTCTGAATTTTACCAAAAGCACGGATATATTTTGGAAAAACAGCGGACCGTTGACACTTAATTACAATCCATCCCTAAGCTCCACAAAACTCAATAATGTTGACATTCTTCTTACTGACATCAACACCGTCTATATGCTCGGCTGGGTATCCAACAATAAAATTTCCGTTAATGCCAATATTACCATGGAAAAGTATTGCATATGCACCTGGATAGACGAAAGTGCCGGTATTCAGCAAAGTAAAGAGAAATACATGCCGCATCAGGATGTGGAACTTATTCGCTTTGTTTTTGCTTTTGACAACACCTCAAAACTTATCCGCAAGAAAGAATATATCTACGACCGTACACACAAAAAATCCATACTGGAATCCTGCGCAAGAAACAACTGCAATCTGTTAATAGATACCGCCAATGCCTGTCATTATAAAGAAATAGCTGTAACCGAGGGTATTCCTTGCAAAATAAGCGGTGTCCAATTTTGATTTTCCTGTATAGATAGTGTCTACAGTGCCTTCCTTATATTTTCCACCAAAGTAATGTCTGCCGGCAGCCAGGCAACTTCGTTAAGCTGCTCCTTAGTAAGCCATTTTGCCGCCTCATGCTCCTTCAGGACAAGGTCCCCCTTCAAGATGGTACACCAGAAGCAGTCCATGGAAAGATGAAACGCAGGGTAATCGTATTCTACCGTTTCTATAAAATCTCCCACGGCTATTTCTGTATCCAGTTCTTCCATGATTTCCCGTTTTAATGCCTGCCCCGGAGTTTCCCCCTCTTCGATTTTTCCACCGGGGAACTCCCAGCCGTCCTTCATTTCCCCATAACCTCTCTGTGTGGCAAAAATAATGGGGCTGCCCTCTTTATTTACAGCCTTTATTACGGCTGCCACTACTCTGATTGTTTTCATTGTGCTTTTTCCTCCGTTGTTGTTATATTACTTTGCAGATACCGTAGCAAATCCTCTCTCACCGCATGGTGCATTTTCATCCGTAATTTTGCAATGTCCCTCATTTTTCCGGTATTATCCTTTTTCTTTGCCGCTTTGACATCCATTACATCAAATTGTCCCATATAATAAAAACCGGTTTCTGCATCACTTTTCTTCACAAAAAGATGTTTGCGTTTCGCTTGAACTACGTCTGCCACATACGAGCTTTCGGTGCCTCGTCCCATCTGGGAATCCCAAAGAAATATCACGTTATCTTCAAAGGCATCGGCATAATCAGGTTTTCCGTCTATATAATTTTTATCATCTGTGCTTTCTTCTTTATGATAGGTCACAAAAATAAAGGTATCATCCCCTATTCGTTTCATTCCATACATAGTGGAAGATAAATCTTTTCCGCAATTCATAAGAAGACTTACATCACGTCTGGAATATTTTTCATATAAGGCAAATGGAGATTTTTCTGTTACACCTGCTTCATACTTATCTACATATCGCTTCAATCCCACCTCTACAATATCGTCAACCTGTCTTAGGAATTCTGCATTTTGAAGCCTTTTTGCAAAACCTACCAGCCTTTTTAATTTTCTGTCATCCTCTTTACACAAAATATCCATATGGGAATATTTCTGATATTCCTCCTCTTTGCTAACAAACTTTCCCTGAAGTACTTCCACGGCATTATCAAAAGAGCCTAAATTGACATGATATCCATATGTAGCTGCAAAATCATTGTCGAACTTTTCAAAGTTGACAGTCCCCTCCTTCAACAGCTTTCTTAATATCTCCAATTCATATGGACGTGCTCCACTCAGCACCGTTTTAGACAGGTATTCCAATGTCGTAATCTCATCACCGGTAAGCTTTCCTTGATAACTTTCCTTTTCCATGGACTCCAGAAAAGACTGATATGTTTTATACTCCTTAATAATTACCAGTGGGTCTACTTCCCCATTTTCATAGAAATCCAGAAGGTAGGGAACTCTGCCCAAACGATTTTTCAGAGATACATAGCTGTCTCGAATAATAGTTTTCATTCCCTTTATCTTGTCTATAGACGCAAATATTTTATCCTTGGCAATTTCGTCAAAGTGCACAGTGGATGCTCCTGGAATGGTATTGTTCCCGCTGATTACATATTTTCGAATGGTATCCGCATTATACGAACGGTCTCCGGATAAAGCAATGGGAATCATAAAATTATTGCTATAATTACCGATGAAATCCAACACAACAACAAATTCTTTTCCTGCTGCCTTTCTAAGACCACGACCTAATTGCTGAATAAATACAATAGGAGACTCTGTCGGACGAAGCATAATAACTTGGTTTACTTCCACAATGTCAACACCTTCATTCAGGATTTCCACTGAGAAAATATAGTCCAGCGGTATATTACTTTCATCGGCCTCCTCTTCATTCATAGCCAGTCTTTCAAAGGCCCTCTGCCTTACTTCTTCCGAGGTTTTTCCACTCAGTGCAATCGTCCTGAAAAATTTGCCGGTATCCGGATTTATTGTCTGATTGAACTTCTCTGATAAAACTGCCGCCTCTTCAATCCGACTGCAAAATATAAGTCCTTTTACCTTTTCTCCACTATATCCAAAATAATGCGCTTGCTCTACAATATGCTTTACCCTTTCCTCTCCTGTCAGCATATTAAAATCTCTGTCTGTTATCTTTTTTGTATTAACTTGTTTGTCACTCAGCATAGCTATATCACTAATTCCAAAGTAGTGAAACGGACATAAAAGATTTTCCTCCATAGCCTGTTGCAAACGAATTTCATATGCTATCTGGTAATGAAATATTTCATATATATTTCTTCCTGCAATATTGTCATCACGCTTATCAGGTGTTGCCGTCATTCCCAACCAGAGCTTGGGAGTAAAATAGTTCATCACCTTTTGATAAGTATCTGCAGAAGTATGATGTGCCTCATCCAAAACAATGCAATCAAAAGCATCCGGTTTATATTCCATAAGATGTTCATCTTTATTAAGAGTCTGAACCGTTGCGAAAATATAGTCTTTATCATAGTCATGGTATCCCGCTCCTACCAACCCCATAGTTACGGTATTTGCGAATACCTTTTCATAAGATTTCTTAGTCTGTCTTGCCAACTGTCCTCTGTGCACCAGAAAAAGAACTCTCTTAAAGCCTAATTCCCTCATCGCAAAAGCGGATGCATAGGTTTTTCCGGTACCGGTTGCTGAAATTAAAAGAGCCCTCTTTTCTCCTGCCTCCAGTATCTTACGCAAATTGGAAATAAAACCCACCTGCATACTGTTTGGCTGCAACTTATATTTTTCTAAGGAAGTAACCTGTTCCTGCTTGGCAATCTCACGCTGGCGTTTAATAATATTATATTTTTCTTTATAATTTTCATAAAAGGTGTCAAAATTTAAAGCATAAGACGAATGCCATAAATCATCAAACTCCTTTATAATCTCTCCAGCGACTTCTCCCTGCTCTGTTGATATAATTTTGGTATTCCATTCCTTGTTTGTGGTAAGAGCAGATTTCGTCATATTGGAGCTGCCTATAATAATCCGATAAATCTCTTCCTTCTTAAAAATGTATCCTTTCGTATGGAACCCTTCCTCCGCACTCTCTACATCGTACATTTTTAAGGTAATATTTCGTAGCGCATGCAGCTTTTCCAGTGCCTTAGGCTCACTGAAATTCAAATAATTAGTGGTAAGAATCTGTCCCGGAATATGCTTTTTCTCCAATTCCTTCAGCGTTTGTAATAATGGCTCTATTCCGCCCATAGTGATAAACGCAACACTAATCTGAAATTGTTCACATACCAAAAGTTCATCTTCTATAGAAGAAAGAACTTTTTTACCTTCTTTATAATTGTTGGAAACAAACTGCGGCTTAAATGCCATATTCGAAGCTATCGTTCCATCAATATAAGCTGTTTCCAATCCCAATCGTAATTCTTCCGTTGCATTCATCTTTCTCCCCCATACCTTGTATCTCATGTGACTATAATTCATCGAAAATTTCCCTGCGCAATCATCTTTTTTATTCTAACATTTCTTTGTCTGTGGTACAATGCTCTTAATAACATTCCTTGCAAACAGGATGTCTGCTGCGGCAGGCAAAAGAAAGGCGGATATTATGGCAAATCCTTACTTACCGAATTGGGAATATATACCGGACGGAGAACCACGCGTTTTCGGCGACAGAGTGTATGTGTACGGTTCGCACGACCAGGCAGGCTCGCAGGATTTCTGCGATTATGTGCTGAAATGCTGGAGTGCGCCGCTGAATAACTTAAATCATTGGACCTGTCACGGAGATATTTTTCACACAAGAGCCGACCGTGACCATGCTTCCGATATTGACTGGAATACGAAAAATACAAGACTTTTTGCCCCGGACGTGGTGGAAAAAGACGGCAAATATTATCTCTATGCCTACATTGTAAATGCCAAAGGATGCGTTGCCGTGAGCGACAGACCGGAAGGTCCTTTTAAACTGATTGCTCCTTACAAATACACCATTTCCGATGAAATCTGCTGCAACGGCTGGTTCATTGACCCCGGTGTCTTAGTGGATGATGACGGAAGAGTTTACAAATATTGTGGATTTGAACGCTCTTTTCTGGCGGAAATCAATGGGGAAAACATGTACGAAGTGCTGGACAGCACCTGTATCGAACACTTTATTCCCTGTGAGCCCACGGCGGATGGTGGGTTCGATGAAAACGACAAGCTGTTTTTTGAAGCCTGCTCTCCCCGGAAAATCGGGGATACCTATTATATGATTTATTCCCCCAAACGTGGCAGTCGGCTGGCATATGCCACTTCTAAGTCCCCCACCGGTCCTTTTACTTACCGGGGTTATATTGTTGATAACGGGGTGGATTATCCGGGTGGAAACAATCACGGTTCCGTAGCCTGCATCAATGGCCAATGGTATATTTTCTACCACCGTATGACAAACGGCACCATTGCGTCCCGACGCGGCTGCGTGGAAAAAATCACCCTTCTTCCCGACGGCACCATTCCTCCCGTGGAAATGACCTCCCTCGGATTTGAAGATAGTTTAAATCCTTATGAAGTCTCGCCCGCAGACATTGCCTGCGTCTTAAAGGGCGGTGCTTTGGTTACCGAGAAGAATGTATTTGACAGAGTTGTCACAAATATTCAGGACGGCAGTGTCATCGGTTACAAATACTATGATTTCGGAGACGATTTTGGCAGCAAAACTATGGAATTTTCCGCTAGAATCCTAGGGATGGGCTGCGATGCCGTAATGCACATTCTGATTGACGGGGAAGACGGCGAAGAAATCGGCTGCTGCCGGATTGGACATGACAGTGCTGTCATTCACACGATTGTAAAAAGTGTAACGGGCAGACATGCCGTATTTTTCAAAATCACCACGGAATACGTGGGCTGGATGGGCGATATGTTCCGGGGCAGGAACTTGTTTGAACTGTGCAGCTTTGTATTCTTAAAATAAGAGAAATTATTTTTACTTTGCAGCTTACCTTTTAAGCTGCGGAAGAGAGGAAACATGTACTCTGTATGTATCATTGCCGGATTGGTCTGCGTTGCTCTTGTGCTCACCGTCCTGACCAATCCATCCATAAATATAGGAAAATACCATATCCGCATTTTTTACTGGACGGCTCCGGTGCTTGGCAGCATTGCCCTTTTGCTTTTCCGCCTGCTGCCTCTTCCGGTCATGTGGGAAGGGCTGACTTCTTCCGGAAGCATCAACCCCTTGAAAATTCTCACGCTTTTCATCTCCATGACCACGCTTTCCATTTATCTGGATGAGGTTGGCTTTTTCTCCTATATTGCAGGAATTTCCTTAAAATTTGCCAAAACCAGCCAGTTCCGGCTGTTCTGTGTTCTGTTTCTGTTGGTTTCCGTGCTGACGGTGTTTACCAGCAACGACATTATTATTTTAACCTTTACGCCTTTTATCTGCTATTTTTCCAAAAAAGCAGAAATTAACCCCATGCCGTATCTGTTCGGTGAATTTGTTGCCGCCAACACCTGGAGCATGATGTTAATCATCGGCAACCCTACCAATATCTATCTGGCTACCGCAAACGGCATCGGCTTTGGTGCGTATACGGCTCACATGCTGCTTCCCACACTTTTTGCCGGCATAACAGCTTTTCTTCTGTTACTGATGATTTTCCGAAAACCGCTGTCACAGCCTATTTCCATAAAGGAAGAAAAACCGGCAATCCGTGACAAAGGTCTGGTCATCATCGGCTTGCTGCACCTTGTTTTCTGCACCGTACTGTTGATTTTATCCTCCTACATCGGGTTGGAAATGTGGTACATCACCTTAGGCTTTGCCGTGAGCCTGTTTCTTTGTGTTACCATTTATAAAAAGAAAAAAGGTGTGAAAGAGCGTGTTCTCCTTCACACCATTATGCGTGCCCCCTGGGAGCTGATTCCTTTTGTGCTATCCATGTTCTTTCTGGTTTTGACCCTTGACCGCTATCAGGTAACGACCATAATCAGCGGCTTTTTCGGCACGGACCATCTTGTCTGGAAGTACGGCATAGCTTCTTTTTTAGCTGCCAATGTCATGAATAACATTCCCATGTCCGTGGCATTCAGCTCCATTGTCAGCCACCTGCCGGAAGCCGACCGCCTGCCTGCGGCATATGCCAGCATCATCGGCTCCAACATTGGCGCCTATTTCACGCCGCTCGGCGCCCTTGCCGGGATTATGTGGTCCGGCATCTTAAACAAAATGGGTATTTCCTTTTCCTTCCGCAAGTACATCAGCTACGGCATCCGCATTTCCATACCGGTGCTGATTGCCGCTCTGGTGGGGTTGCTGATTTACTTCTAAGCGCGCGAATTTGCCAGTTCTTCGGCTAATTTTTCCAATTCTGCCTTATTCTGCTCATTCATGGCGGAACGGATGCTTACCTTCGTTTCGGCAAAGGTAATATCCTTGCTCTTTTCCAGCATGCCCGTTATGATTTTTTCTGCCAGGGGCGCCCAGGTTCCGTTCTCAACAGCCGCAACTTTACGGTTCTGGTAACTGCGCTCGGTCAGTCCTTCGATGTAGGCACGCATGCAGGGGAAGAGGTCGCCGTTGTAAGTAATTCCCGCCAGCACCAGTCTGTCATAACGGAACGCATCCGCTATGGCTTCTGCCTTGTCGCATCTTGCCAAATCGTACAGAACTGTTTTCTGTCCTTTCTCCCCCAGTTTTTCCGCCAGATATTCGGCAGCCTTACGGGTATTGCCGTAAACGGACGCATAGGCAATCACAACGCCCGCCTCTTCCGGCTGATAGGAAGACCACTTATCATATTTTTCCAGATAAAATCCCAGATTCTCTTTTAATACCGGGCCATGCAGGGAGCAAATCGTCCGGATGTCCAGTGTGGCTGCCTTTTTTAAGACTGCCTGCACCTGTGCGCCGTATTTTCCCACAATCCCGATATAATAGCGTCTGGCTTCGTCCGTCCAGTCCTCTTCCACATCCAGAGCTCCGAATTTTCCGAATCCATCTGCCGCAAACAGAATTTTTTCTGCGGACTCATACGTCATCATAACCTCCGGCCAGTGCACCATGGGCGCATACACAAAGTGCAGGGTGTGTTCGCCAAGCTCCAGCGTTCCGCCGTTTGCTGCTATCAGTTTCTTTTCTATGCCTGCCTTAGCAAAATATTCCGGGAAAAACTGCTCCATAAACTTAAAGCCCATAGCCGTAGAAACCACCGTTACTTCCGGGTATTTCTCCAAAAATGCCGGAATACTGGCGGAATGGTCGGGCTCCATATGCTGGATAACCAGATAATCCGGTGTCTTTCCCTCCAATACTGTTTCCAAATTCTGCAGCCATTCTTTGCTGAAAGAGCCGTCAACCGTATCCATAACCGCTGTTTTTTCATCCATAATTACATAGGAATTGTACGCCATGCCGTTCGGCACCCGGTACTGTCCTTCAAACAAATCCACCTGATGGTCATTCACTCCTACATATTTTACACTTGCACTGATTTCCATAGGTTTTCCTCCTGAGTTTCTTTTCTTTACTGTAAATGTAACGTAAACAGGAGCTCTTCGCAAGTGTTTTCCGCTATTGTTTTATGGAAGATTTGGGGATATAATTTTTCAAAGAATCGTGCTATAATACCTCTGCATTTGCAGAAACATCACAGAAAGAAGATTTACTTATGAGCAACTCCGACCATATATACAGCAATCTGGATCTTAAAAAGCTTCTCATTCCCATTATTGTGGAACAGCTCTTAAGCTGCCTGATGGGAACCGTGGACACCATGATGGTAAGCAACGTGGGTTCTGCCGCCATTTCCGCCGTGTCCCTTGTGGACTCCATAAACGTGCTGGTTATCCAGGCGCTTTCCGCCTTGGCTGCCGGCGGCACCATACTTTGTTCCCAGTATCTCGGAAGCCGCAACGAAAAAAGCGCCAATCATGCTGCCCGGCAGGTATTGCTGGTAATGGCAGTGCTTTCCACAGCCCTTTCCCTGCTCTGCCTGATTTTCCGTGTCCCCATGCTGCACTTTATTTTCGGAAAAGTAGAAGCCGACGTTATGGCAAACTCCCAGGTTTATTTTTTGTTTACCCTGCTTTCCTTCCCGTTTATCGGTCTGTACGATGCAGGAGCTTCCATTATGAGAGCGCAGAACGACAGCCGCAGACCCATGATTATATCCGTCATTTCCAACTTTCTAAATATCGTTGGAAATGCTATACTTATCTTTGGGCTGAATATGGGTGTTGCCGGTGCTGCCATTTCCACTCTGGTTTCCCGGATTTTCTGTGCCGTGGTCGTTATCTGGCAGCTTCGCGGAGAAAAGGAACCCATTTCTGTCCGCAATTATCTGTCCATCCGGCCGGATTTTTCCTTAATTAAAAATATCCTGTATATCGGCATTCCTTCGGGCATTGAAAACAGTATGTTCCAGTTTGGTAAACTGGCCATTCAGTCTACGGTTTCCACGCTGGGCACCATCGCCATTGCCGCTCAGGCCATGACCAACATTCTGGAAATGTTAAACGGTGTGGCTGCCATGGGCATCGGCATCGGATTGATGACCGTTGTGGGGCAATGTCTGGGCGCGGGCAGAAAAGACGAAGCCGTTTACTACATAAAGAAACTTTCCTGGCTGGCGGAAATCGTCATTATTGCAACCTGTCTCATTGTCCTTGTACTCACGAAACCGATTACCATGCTCGGCGGCATGGAAGCGGAAAGCACGAAGCTTTGTTTCAACATGGTTATTTTCATCACGATTACCAAGCCTATTTCCTGGGTGCTTTCCTTTATCCCGGCATACGGCATGCGCGCTGCCGGAGATGTGAAATTTTCCATGATTACTTCCTGCTGCACCATGTGGCTCTGCCGTGTCAGCCTGTGCATTTACCTCTGCCGTGTCTGGGGCTTCGGTCCCATTGCCGTGTGGATTGGCATGTTCGCCGACTGGAGCCTGCGCGCCATTATCTTTACCATTCGGTTCCATTCCCGGAAATGGCTGGAGCATAAGGTGATTTAATATTCTATAAAATACATCAAGAAAAAGGAGAGAATGTTTATGTTAAAGGATGTTTACCAGAAGTACTATTTTGAGCAGAATTACAACTGTGCGGAGACCCTGCTCCGGGCTGCCAATGATTATTATGACCTGAAGCTTCACGACAGAGACATGATTATGGTTGGTGCCTACGGCGCCGGTATCCAGTGTGGAAACACCTGCGGTGCTGTACTTGCCGCCGCTTCCGTCTTATCCATGAAGTACGTGGAAGCCAAGGCTCACGAAAGTGAAGACATCCGCCCCGTTGTCATGAAGCTGATGCGCAAATTCAACGCCAAATACGGCTCCACCCTGTGCAAGGACATTAAGCCCCAGTCCTTTAAGCCGGAATACCGCTGCAAGATGACCGTGGAAACGGCATGTGATATTTTGGAGGAAACGATTAAAGAGTATGAGGAGGAGAGAAAGGAGAAGTAAGGAGCGATTTTTAATTTCGTAAGCGCTCAATAAGTTAGTGTCTATGGCACCTTCCCAATCCATGAGATAATA
>ERZ808240.2129-NODE-2129-length-22529-cov-4.738765_pt1 | contig 22529 bp, 22 predicted proteins | sample MGYA00521084_ERZ808240 | MGnify/ENA primary metagenome ERZ808240 (study PRJEB31516, sample SAMN03275571) | gut metagenome | biome: mammalia-associated habitat; material: feces | host: Papio cynocephalus | place: Kenya | collected 2012-08-06 ...
TGCAGAAACGCGGTGCTGGTTTAAGCCAAACACCGCGTTTTTCGACAGGCTGAAACGCCCGCTGACGCATGCGTCAGCGGGCGTTTAGACTGTCAAAGAAGCCTCGCAGAGTTTGCGCCCGCAGGCGCAAATAAAGTTCAAAACATTTTTTCCGGCGGCGTGTACGTCGGCAAAAATACTTCTCGGCTCGCAAACGTGCGAGCGTAAGCGAGTGTGCTGCGGCGAGCCGCTATCCCCTCAAACGAGAGCCCAGCGAAGCGGGTCTCGTTTGACATGTTCAGAGTTTTACCGGGCAGCGGTAGCGCGGTTTGCCGAGGCTCTTTTTGCCGTATTCGATCGCTTCGGCAGGGCAGTGGGTAATGCATGCCATGCAGTGCGTGCAGTGATCCTCCCACACCGGGCGGCCATCGCGCATCGTGATGGCGCATGTCGGGCAGAGCTTTGCGCACAGACCGCAGCCGGTGCATTTATCATCCACAGTGAAATCCTTAGCGTGGACGAAGAGCGGATAGAAGGTTTTGTTCACGATGCCGCTTTTGAGCTTATCGGCAGCACTCACCTTCGGCTGCGGGAACGGTTTTCTCTCGCGGATCAGCTCCGCCAGCCGGTCCAGCACAGGGTCTGCCGCGGCGACGATCCCGCGCGCCTCGGCTTCGTCCGGCACATCGAACATCGCAATATAATTCTCCGGCATGACGACCCCGGCGCAGCCGCGGTACGTGAGATACTTTTCCTTGCAAAGCTCGGCGGCGTACTTCCCCGCTTCGCCGATCTCGCCGCCGCAGGTCATAACGAAATAGACCTCCTTGCTGCCGCGGAGCAGCGTGCGGCGCAGATGGTCGCGCACGATATGCGGCAGCTGCCAGGCATACGTTGGCGAACAGACGATCCACGGCGTTTTGGATTCGAGCGGCGACGTGTCGCCGTGACGGATGCGTTCCATGAGCGGCATAACTTCCTCGCCGAGCGCGGCGGCAAGCTTCTTTGCGGCGTATTCGCTGTTTCCCGTACCGGTAAAATAAAGGATCATGGCGTTACTCCCCTTTCTCCGACGAAGGCCGGAAGCGTATTGAATTCAATATATCACGCGCTTTGCCGTGCGGCAAGGTCATTCCGGAAGATCGATCCCCGCGGCCTTTGCCGCGAGCATATAGAGCACCGGCTCAAACCGCACGCCGTACCAGTGCTCCGGCTCGGTGCGGCGGATGCAGGCAAGGACAAACTCCGCCGCGGCCTCCGCCGCCGGGAACGGCTCGTACCCGCGGCACAAAAGCCCCGTGAACGCCGAGGCGAAGAGATCGCCCGTGCCGTGGCAGTTCCGCGCAAGGCGGGCATGCCGGTAGTAGCCGCGAAACTCCCTGCTGCTCACCACGACGCCGGTCGTCTCCGGCTCGTAGCTCACACCGGTGAGCACGACAGTACCGACGCCCTTTTCGCGCAGCGCGCCGGTGAGTTCTTCAATATACGCCACGTCATATTCTTTGCGGTACTCCATGCCGGTGAGCATCGCCGCCTCCGTGATGTTCGGCAGCAGAATATCCGCGGAAAATGCCAGCGTCTTCATTTTCTCCACGAACGCGGCGTCAAAGCCGGGGTACAGTCTGCCGTTATCGGCCATCGCGGGATCGACGATGCGCGCGCCGCCCGGCACGAGCAGTATATCCATGATGTGCCGGACATAGGCGATCTGCTCACCGCTGCCGAGATAACCGGTATACACTGCATCGAAGCGGACCCCTTCCCTCTGCCAGTGCTGCGCAATGGCTGGCATGTCCGCCGTCAGGTCGCGGAACGTATAGCCCGTAAAGCCGCCGGTGTGCGTGGAGAGTACCGCCGAAGGAAGCACCGCCGTCTCCACACCGCACGCCGACAAAACCGGCAGCGCCACCGTGAGAGAGCACTGGCCTACACAGGAGATGTCCTGCACCGTTAAAATGCGCTTGTCCATACCGATTCCTTTCGTTTTTAAAAAAAACCAAAAGGCTCTCCGGGATCCCGGAGAGCTTTTGGCTATGCGGTTTTGAGCTTTTTACTTTGCCACGGGGACGGCGCCGGCCTGACGGATGAGGTCGTTCGCCGCGGTGCTCGTGGCGTAATCAAAGAACGCCTGCGCCGCCGGGGAGAGCGTCTCGCCCTCGCGGGTCACCAGAACGAAGGGACGCTGCACGGCGTAGGTGCCGTCCAGAACGGTCTCCTCAGAGCAGACAACGCCGTTCACCTTCAGAGCCTTGATGCCGTCCTGTCCTTCGACCGCGGAGAGAGAGGCGTAGCCGATGGCGTTGGGGTTCGCCGCAACAGCGGAGATCACGGCGCCGGTGGAGGTCAGTTCCTGTGCGAGAACGCACTCGCCGCTCGTGCCGGTGACGGACTCGAAGCCGTCGCGCGTGCCGCTGCCGGATTCACGGCCGACGCAGGAGATCGCAAGGTCTTCGCCGCCAAGCTCGCTCCAGTTCTTGATCTCGCCCTTGAAGATGGACGCGATCTGCTCGATGGTCAGATCGTCCACGGGGCAATCCTTATTCACAATGATCGCGATGCCGTCGAGCGCGACGACCGTGCCGGTAAGACCGGTCTCGCTCGTCTTGAGCGCGCGGGAGGCAAGGCCGATATCGCAGCTGCCGGTGCGGGCGGACTCAATGCCCGTGCCGGAGCCGGTGGGGTCATAGGTAACGCTGACGCCGGGGTTGTCGTTCATGAACTGCTCGGCGAGGATGTTGACGACCTTCTCCATCGAGGTGGAGCCGTTCGTGGAAACACTGCCGGAAAGAGCGGCGGGCGCTTCGGAAGCGGGAGCCTCGGTCGCCGGAGCGTCCGTAGCAGGGGCGGCGGTGGGATCGGCAGCCGGGGCAGCAGCGCCGCAGCCCGCGAGCAGTGCGAGCGTCAGTACAGCAGCAATGGCCAAAGTCAGAATTCTCTTTGCTTTCATAATAGCTTCTCCTTTTTCAAATCACATCTTACCTTTCGGTACAACGTAAGCATACCGCCGCACGGTAAAATCCGTTACCGCAGTTTCGTAAAATGATTGTAAAAAGGAAAAAACACGGAGCCGCAGCATTCGTCCTGTATGCTTGCGGAGGTTACACTACACTCAAACGCAACGACAATCCCGGTGCCAAATCTATACTACTTTCAAACCAATCTGCTTCATCGGATTGTTGTCTGCTGGGTTTACTACCACTTGGGATTACACTACTCTCAAACTCGTGCATGAGACCCCTGTCGCGTCACCATGTTTTACTACCACTTGGGATTACACTACTCTCAAACCCATCGAGCTTTCTTTCAAGGTTCGCAAAGGTTTTACTACCACTTGGGATTACACTACTCTCAAACTCGGAGAGCCATCCAGCGCGTAAGGCGTCGGTTTTACTACCACTTGGGATTACACTACTCTCAAACGAAAAAGCAAGTCATACCGAAAGCGCATCAGTTTTACTACCACTTGGGATTACACTACTCTCAAACTTATCAACAAGCACTTCCGCCGCCGTGCGGGTTTTACTACCACTTGGGATTACACTACTCTCAAACGAGCGATCAGACGGCGCTTGTCGATTTCGAGTTTTACTACCACTTGGGATTACACTACTCTCAAACCCAGCGTCTTGCATAATTTGCCCGATCAGTGTTTTACTACCACTTGGGATTACACTACTCTCAAACGTCGGCGATGCATTGATCGTTGAACGCTGCGTTTTACTACCACTTGGGATTACACTACTCTCAAACCACAGCTTGGCGGCGTCAGCGGTTACAACGGTTTTACTACCACTTGGGATTACACTACTCTCAAACTATGGCAATAGGCATTCGAGGGCGATGTGAGTTTTACTACCACTTGGGATTACACTACTCTCAAACCCTCACACTCTTGGTTCGGCACGAAAATTCGTTTTACTACCACTTGGGATTACACTACTCTCAAACCAGAAAATAGCGCGAGTAAGGCGCGGTCAGGTTTTACTACCACTTGGGATTACACTACTCTCAAACCAAACACATTCTGGAATTTCCAGGATCGTTGTTTTACTACCACTTGGGATTACACTACTCTCAAACACACGCGGAAAGAGCTTGAAGAGGCGTTCTGTTTTACTACCACTTGGGATTACACTACTCTCAAACCAACAATAGTCACATTCCCCGAGGGTGTTGGTTTTACTACCACTTGGGATTACACTACTCTCAAACACGAGTTCATCCCAGAACCTCACGAGACGCGTTTTACTACCACTTGGGATTACACTACTCTCAAACAAGCGTTGCCATCCACAAATTACCGTCAAAGTTTTACTACCACTTGGGATTACACTACTCTCAAACCCAAGCTAATTCGCTATAACACAAAAACAGGTTTTACTACCACTTGGGATTACACTACTCTCAAACCTCAAATTTCAAAACAGCGTGTATTTCGTTCTGAAAAATGGGAAAACCCGCTGTTTTCCTACGGTTTGGAGCAGCACTCCGACACTACAACAGAGTATCCGGCGGCAGCAAAACGATTATAGCACATGAATCAAAATTCGCAAAGGTCTTTGTCGATGATCCGCACCTCCTCACACGGTCTGACCAGCTCTCTCTGTCCACTCTCCAGCAGGAGAACGGACAGTTTTTCATAGAATACCGACTGATAGAAAAGAGTTATTTCCTCTTCCGACAGGAATGCCTTGAGATTCACAAACACAAAAAGCCGTTTCCGGAAGCACTCTCTGTGCAGCCGCATCATTTCCAGCAGCTGTTCCGGAACGGACATTTCTTCGGTATCCGCATGAAATGCCAGCGCTTTTACCACATCGTCGGCGCTCTCTATCTCGGAAAAGGTGACATTGAAGGGAATGGCCGCGGTGAGCGCCGCGCCGTAATCGTTCAGTACAGCAAGGCATTCCGCCGTTTTTGCCGGCTGGTCTTCCGCCGCCGTCACTGCCATCTGCTGGATCTTTGTCTGAATGCGTCGTCCGTCCAGTTCCGGAAAAAGGGGGTTCAGCGTTATCTGCACATTTTTCCCGATCTCTATCAGGCCGGAGTTTTCGGAAAGCGCAAACTCTCCCGGTTCTCCGTTTTCCTGCGCCAGAAGATCGGCGATCAGCTGGCGAAACAGCCGTCCATTCTCCACGACAAGGACCGGTATATGGTTTTCTCTGAACTCGATCGGACTTTGCAGGAGCGGGTGTGCCAACATCATAGTTCCACAAACCTTTCGTCTGTTGTGAGCACGTCGCTCTCGCCGACGCCCACGATGTATTCCATACCTGCATACTGCTTTTCCGTGACGCACAGCATCTGCACGAGACCCTTGGGCGGACGGTTTTTGCGTATACCGTCCGCTGCCGGGCGCACCGCACTCTGGTTCAGGATCAGTTTGCAGTACACCGACTCCTGCATCATAACAAAGCCGTTTTTTATAAGATATTTACGAAATCGGGCATACTCCCGCCGATCCTTGATCGTATCGGTAGGAAGGTCAAAGAAGATCATCATTCGCATAAATCTGTAGCTCATACACCGGCCACCGAACGGAAGAGATGTTTTCCTCCCGCATTGCATCCATAGTGCTTTTTACAAATATACGGATCGCATTGAGCATATACTGGCGGCTGCCGTCGATCATGATCTGGCGATTCAATATCCGCACCAGCTTCATTTTCTCGTCATGCTCCAGCTTTTCCGGCGCCATCTGCCGCACGGCATGATCGACCAGCGGGCGAAACGGCTCCACGAGGTCGCACGCCAGATTCAGCTTATTGAACATATTATCGTGGAACACACCGAGCTGCGTGGAATATCCGCAGCAAACGATCTCCCGCGCCACGGCGGAAAGAACGATACTGTATCCGTAATCAAGCGCGGCATTCCAGGCGTTTTCCTGCTCTCTGGAAAACGCCTTTCCGAAAAGCGCATTGAAATACACCTTAGCCGCATGACCCTCGCGGTTTGTTGTGTCGCCCGGCTGTACTTCTTCCAGATAACCGCACAGAAGTGACGCCGCCTCTGCGCAGTCCTCGGACTCCAGCACGGCGATCTGTCCGACGATCTTCTCCCGGACGATCTCCGCCCATAGCGCCGCCTTGACCGGTTCTTTCCACTGGATCTGCTCGCGGAGCTTCAAGCTGGCATTATGGCTGCCATGGAGCGGCAGAAGCATCCCATAAGGCAGGCGGCGCTCATCGCAGAAGAGGATGTCGATCTTTCGCTTCGTCAGCTCGCACAGCAGATAGGCCGTCAGCGAGACCGCCGTGGATTCGATCATCAAAACGGATATTTCGCTCAGGTGAATGCGTTTTACGCCGTCGGCATTGCGCACGACGAGATAGTCCATTTTATAGTCCAGCTTTGAAAGGCTGGACACCGTTACGACCCGCCAGCTCATGGTTTTTCAATGCAGAAGATCGGTGCGGTACTCGTACAGGCCAGTCGGCGATTGATGGATGAGATACGCCGTTTGGAAGCCTTGCAGAGCAGATTTTTTCTGGATTCTCCCAACGAGTCCCTTGCCGCAAAGCTCTTTCAGGTTGGGGTTCTGCGCATCGCACTTGAATGCTTTCAAAATCTCCATCAATGTTTTCGCCTGTGAGAGGATACTCATCTTTTCAAACGTCTCGGTGCCGGCTTTCAGATTTGCAAGGAGAGACGGCATGAGCTTTCCGTACACACTGCTTCCCAGTCTGTCGATAAACCAGTTGTACAGCGCTGCGTTCTCTTCCGCGCTGATCCCGTCATAGGCCGTTGCCGGATATTCGATCTTTGTACAGCGTTCTATGTATTTTGTCAGATTGCGGATGTAACGCTCCCTTTCAGCGCCGATGGCAAGCGGGTATCCGTGCTTGTAGACGATCATATCACCGGTTCTTCCCGATGGATAAAGCCGGAAACCATCCAATTCCAGAAGGGCATCTATGCGGATCTTCGGCACAACGATCGCTGGATCCGCAAGGCCGAGTATCTCACGGCAATACTTTACCGGATCGCTTTCATACAAACTGCGGGCATAGAGCAGCACAGTTTCGATGGAGCGAACGCGCTTTTTCTTTTCCGTATGCTCCACAACGCAGTAATACGAGCCGGCCAGCTTGTTGTATCCGCCGTATTTCTCAATGGGCTTCCCGGCTTTGATGGGAAGCTGCCCCTGTCCGGCGGGCATGATGTTCAGATTGAAGAGCTGCCCCTTCTCCTCTCGCGGCATGCGGGTGACGATGGGGTTATTCTTCGCCATGTACTTTTTTACCGTGGTGATGCTCGTCCCGTCCGCTTTCCACGCGCCCGGCGTGTCCCAGTCAAAGACTTTTTTGAGACTGTAATTCTCTTTTCGGATATTCAGGAAAAAGCGGTCGGTAAACTTTGTCTTATATACGTTGCCGACAACGATATTCAGGTAGGCGTCCTTGGCATGGTGCAGGTCGTTCACCTCACGACACTTGAGAAGGCCGAACTCCTGCCGAAATTCCGAAACGTTGCCCGCCTTGGAGTATACGATCTCCGCTTCCGGATATCTCCCCTTCAAAAGCTGCGCAAGCGCTTTTGTGGACTGCTGCGTCTCGGTAAGCTGGCGCTGTACGAAGGCTGCCAGCTCGTCATCCGTCAGTTCCGTATTTCGTTTCAGACGGTCGAACTTTTTATCGCTGATCATTTCCTTATCATGCAGCATGGTCCAGAACGGAAGCATTTTGCTGCGGATATCCTGCGAGATCGGATAGGCGTTCGTCTTTTCACGGTTAAGAACGCTCTTGACCAGCACGCGGTTATCGATGCTGTCATCCTTGATCCGGGAACGCGGGAAGATGTGATCGATATCATACGTTGTATCATCGCGCAGCGCCGTTTCCAGATCGATGGGCTCACCGGAATACATGCATTTCCCGAACTGCGTATAGTAAAGGAACAGCTTGTCTTTCCGCAGATTGCCCTCATCCGTGGCCGCCAGCCGATCGTAAAGCGTGCCACTATCCTCCCCACACGCTTTATAAAGCTCCATCAGCCGCTCTTTTCTGGATTTGGTTCGTGTTCCCTTCTTCTCCTTATCCTCGCCGCGAGCAACCTCAACGAAGATCTTCTCCGGCGCGCCGCCGCGGATATGGGCGATCTCGTCGGTGATCTTCAACGTTTGCCAGATGCTGCGGCGCACGGCGGGAGAAATGTACATTTCGTCCAGCTGCGCTCGGAGACTGTCGCCGCCGAACCGGGCATGCCGCCGCTCCTCCGCCGCCTCCGCCAGATTTTTATATCTCGGGTCATGGAGAAGCTGCATGAGATTGAGATTGGTATTTCGCAGAAAGCCTATAATATTCTGCGCCTCTCCCCGCTCGTCGGCGGCGGAATACAGCTCCGTAAGAAATTCTCCGGAAAGACGTCCCCAATCGGCATATTTCAGACGGCAGATCCTCTGCAGTTCGTCATCGCTCAGCACGGGGAAATTCTTTTTCAGCCAACGTCGCAGCATACGCTTATCGCCGTTATAGACAAGCGTTCCCTCTATGATCTTCTCGACCGCCTCTTCGCCGAGCTTGGGAAACAGCGGCGCAAAATCGTGGTACGATCTCAAGCGGGTCTTTACCGTATCGTTGATGCCGCTGATCTCATCGGTTTTAGCGGCATACCCATGCATGACCAGATAATCCAGGATCCTCTTTTTCGTTACCCGGCGGTTTTCCTTTTTAAAAAGATCTTCTATGAGCTTCTGTTTTACGCTGACCGGGAGCTCGTTTCCGTTGAGACGCAGCGGGTTCAGCTCGTTGAGAAGCATGAATTCGCTGTACAGCAGCGAGTCCTTCGGCAGCACCGGCGCGCCGGTGTAGGTGCATTTTCCGATCAGGTCTTTCAGAAAGGCCGCCGCGCTCGCGTCCAGATCCACAACTCTTTCAAAATTCCATGGATAGACCTTCTCTCCGGTCCGCGCCGCCCAAGGACCTTTCATCGTCCCGACGTAATACGGCACGCGGAAGGAAAACACCGCTTCGATCTTCTCGCGTACGGAGATGCCGTCCGCGTCTTCTTCCAGCAGAAACGGCAGATACGCCGATGCATTATCCAGGATCTTTCGCAGCTCCTGACGATGGAGCTGATAGGGGATAATGCCGTTTTCACTGCCGGTCAGCCGCGGAAGGAACGTCTTCTCCTCGATCTGTGCATACAGCGGCGCGAACGGATGTTCCGCCGCCGGTTTTGGAAGTACAGATTTAAGAAACGCACAGAAGTCCTCTTGTTTGCAGGTCTTGTCGCCGCTCTCCGATCGATAGCGGCTGTAGGCGGCATAGTTATTCGGATACTTCGCGTTTTTATAGAATATGTTCCGGTATCGATCCGGCGTCGCTTCTCTCACATAGGCTTTCAGCGCACGGAGACCGGCGTGGTTCTTGTTATATTGGCAGACTTTCGCGTCGCAGAGATACTCTTCTCCGCCGCGCATTTCCGAAAGACGCGCCGCGTCAAAAACCTTTTTCGCTGCAAGCAGCAGTTCCGCCCGCTCACCGAGAGTCGATGAGAGAGCGTCAAACACTGCGTCCAGGTCGTCGCTCAGCGCAACGCTTGCGGGCTCTGCGTCCTTCAGTTCCGGATCATCATAAATTGCAGCGAGCTTTACTTTTGCCCCGGCAAGAAGGTCGGCTATGGCTTTCAGATCCGCGCCGCTTCCGTCCGTCACCGTCGATGTGCCCAGAGCCGCGCGCAATGCGGCTTTTTTCTGGGAAATGCGCAGCTCACGATTGAAAAGGATTGCAGCAAAGGCAGCATCCGGTACGAAATTGATTTCCATTTCTTCCGCCAGATATTCTTTTAGTTCCTGCAATGCCGCATCCACAGTCAAGCACTCATCGCCGTTTTCCAAGGTTTCATAGAGAAAATGGCCGCGGTGCTTGATGATATGGTGAAGCGCCAGAAACACAAGTCGCGGATCATGGGGTTCGGAAGAATGCACCAGCTCGCTGCGCAGGTGGTACACCGTGGGGTACCGGCGCAGATAATCGCGGTCAGTGAAGTCCGGGTCATTGAAAAGCGCGTACTTCCCGGTTCCGGATGTCTTATCGTCCGGAAAAAGCGCGCTTTCATGCAGTCGTCGGAAAAAGAGCGGGTCAGTCTTTCCGATCTCCGCAGAGAAGAATTCTTCCAGATACAGAAGTCTCTGTTTTCTCCGCTCCAGACGCCGGCGGGCAACACGCGCCATACGACGCTCCGCCGCCGGTTTTGCTTCGTCGAACAGTCTTGCGCCCCACATGGAATTTCCTTTGAATCGGAGAACGTTGTATTCCTGGTCAGTCGCTGCCCAGCCCACGGAATTTGTACCTACATCAAGGCCGATAAAATACGGAGAATTTATCCGGTTTGATCCTCTCTCTTCCATTTTTGGTCCTCCTCTATTGACAAATTCCAAAAATATGCTAAAAATATAGATGATCCCTACTACCACTTGGGATTACACTACAAGTTCAAATAAGCGTTCTGCGCCCTTACCGCATTGAGTTGCGGATTCACAGTGTGTGAAAGCAAAAGGTCCCGCCGATGAGCGGGACCTTTTGCTTTCCCGCCGGAACGTGTTTAGGTTCGGTAAAAGAATATCATATCTCCCCCTATTTTACAATAAGCACGAATTTTTTCTTACATTGTTTATATAAAAGACCGGAGAACTGCCGTTTGCATGGCTTTTCTCCGGTCTTTATTGTTATAGTACAGCAGGGATGATCAGCCGTCGCGCTCGCGGTCGAGACGGCGGTTGCGGAACGTCAGGATGATGTCGGTCGTGACCATGAGGATATCCACAATGTAGAAAATCATCACGTAGTTCACGTCGCCGAGGATGATCTTTGCGGCCAGTCCAAAGAAATAGCCGACAACGACAAGGATCTCATAAATGACGCTCTTGCCCTTCGCGGTGCGGGAACGGAGGGACTTTGCGATGTTGAACGGCCACGAGACTCCGAAGCAGACAAGCATACCCGCTTCCAGAACATGGACGATGTTCATATCACTGGAGCATTTCGACGCCGTGCATCACGAACGCGCCGCCAAGACGCGCCATTTCCTCCGGCGTTTCGCGCATACCGTTTTCGATCCACACCTTGGCGAGCGTGCACATGCCGGCCACGATGAATGAAGCGCAGTAGTCCAGCTTTTCGGATTCGCTCCCGCCGAAGATGGACAGGAACTCATAAAGGTACTGGTACTTGAGCTTATTGAAGATCTTGTCCTGGAATTCGGAATCTCCGCTGCGGCAGTAAAGCGTGTAGAAAATGTCCGAATACTCGCTCGCAAGCGTGAAAAGGTCGGTCAGATACCGGAACGTTTTCCCGTCCGACTGGCGGGCGTTGTGGCGGCTGCCGACATCGTCCAGACGGCGCAGGAGGTCGTCCTCGAGCTGGTGGAGAAGATCGTACACATCGCTGTAGTGCGCATAAAATGTGCCGCGGTTCACGTCCGCGAGATCTGCCACATCGCGCACCGTGACGCGGCTGATGTCCTTTTCAAGAAGCAGCGACGTAAGCGCGCCGCGAAGCTGTTTTTTTGTTTTCCGTACTCGACGGTCTTCGGTTTCCCGTTCTGCCATTTATCCGGTTCCTCCTCGATGGGTTTGTTATTTATCATACACTGGAAATTATAATCCACAAGAGCCGAACATTCAATAGGTAAATGAACAAATTTCGCAAAAAAATCGGAAACAGTGCATCTGTTTCCGATTTTTTTATAATCCGTCACTCTTTTCTCATTTGGCGGTTTCTGCTCTTCTGTACCGCTTTCAGATAGATTTCCGCGACGCGCATCGCGGCCGGGGTGAGCTTTCCGGCGGAGATCTCCACCTGATCGACGCACACCGCGCCGTACTCCCCGCAGGGCTCCACGCGGGTCATGTGGCTCCAGAGCGCGATCCCCTTTGCTGCTCCCTCGATGATCTGGGTGCGGTCCTCGTCGGTGCGGCGGAGCGGCTGCATCGTCCGGAGCCGTCCGAGCGCCTTTCCCGCCGGGCGGCGGTTGAGCTGCCGCCAGACGCGCGAGGCGCTGTGCGGCACAAGCGTGCTCACGCGGACCGTGCCTGCGCTGCCGAAGGCTTTCAAAAGGCGTTTTGCCATAATATCCGGCCGGATGGATGCGACGTCCTGCCCCGCCTTGAGCTTTCGCAGCGTGAGCGAGCGGAGCGCCGGAAACGCCTTATGCAGCGCCTCCCACGATTTTTGCGCGCCCTTATCCTTGCTGCCCTTCCAATGGAAGAGCGTACCGGAAAATTCCCGCAATCCCTGCGCGGGGACCTCCACCGCCCCTTCAACGACACTGGTACGCACGCGCACCTTGTCCCCTGCGAGAAGCGAGAGGATCGCGCTTCCGCCGCGGCGTAGTCCGTAAGCGCCCCAGATACGCCCGTCATACCCGGCGAGCAGGGCGCTTTCCACTGCGGCGACACGCGCAGGAAACAGCTCCTCCGGCGTGAAGACGGGAACGAGCACACGGCAGGATGTTTCCAGCGAGTGCACGACCGGGGCAAACACGACGGCGTCCGAGCCGTCGTCCGGCCAGAGCAGCACGGCAGCCGCGCCCGGTTTTCCGGTTTCTCTCAGTTCCATAAGCGTATCCTCCTTACAGAAGCTCCAGCGCATCGACGCGCTGCGGCACAAATACCGCCGAATGCGCCGAGACCGCCGCTGACAGCATATAGTTTCCGTATTTCACGGTACAGAGCGAGAGCGGCGCCCCATCCGGCGACGCCGTATCCCCCAGCACGGAAAAGGCGTTCATCGGCTGCGAGAGCCCCGCACCGGTGCATTTGAGCGCGGCTTCCTTACGTGTCCAGAGATAGGCAAAGCGCCGCTCCGGGTCCGCTTCCATATATTCCCGCTCTTTGGTCGTGAGAGCACGCGCCGCGGTGCGGCGCACGGGCGCGATCTTCTCAATATCCAGCCCCACAGATGTCTCACACACGGCAAGCGCGGCAAGCATACCGCTGTGCGTGAGCGAGAAATGCGGCCCGCCGGGGATGTACGGTTTTCCGTGTCCGCCGTAGGCAAACGGCGGCTCGATCCCCGACGCACGCAGCAGAAGCGCTGCGCCGATGCTCCGCAGCCGCGCTTCCTCTCTCCGGATGCGCAGCGCCTTTTCCCGGCGCTCTTCCGGCAGCAGTGCGAGCGCTTCCCGCTCGCGGCCGCGCAGCGGTGCAGTGTCCAGCACATAAACGTTCATAACAGTTTCATTATACAGGCAAAAGGCTGCTCTTTCAACGGCTTTTTGCCGGTCAGCGCGGGGAAAACAGCGTATACTTTCCGTCTTCGATCACATACCCTCCGCCGTTCGGACTTTGCCACTCGTAGCGGTTTTTTCCCTCGGGAAAAAGATACGCCATGATCGCCGCGATCACGCCGCCGTGCGTTACGATCACGGCGGCGCGCCCAGCCTCCTGTACACGCGCGAAGGCGGTAAGGGCGCGCTTCGTCATATGCTCCCCGCTCTCGCCGTGCGGCGGGACGTTTTTCTCGTTATCGCCGGTGAGCCACGCCTGATAAGCGGGATCATCCTTCAGCATCTCGTAGCTCTTCATTTCAAAATCCCCGAAGTTGATTTCGCGGAAGTCCGGCTCGATCTCATAAGGCACGGCGCCGAAGAGCGCTTCGAGCGTTTCATTGCAGCGGCGCATGCCGCTCGAAATAAATCGCGTGCCCGGTGCGGGCATTTTCTGCCGCCGCAGCGCGGCGCGCCCGGCCGGAGAGAGCGGCAGATCGGTGCTGCCGCAGTAGAGATGCTTTTCGTTCGCCTCGGTAATACCGTGGCGCAGCAGAAGGATCTTCATTTCAGCCGCTGCTCCAGACCGCAGAAAATGCGGCTCACACGCTCGGCCTCGCGGCTTAAATACTGCGTAAGGCGGCCGGTATCCTGCCGCCACGCGCGCGTTTCCGCGCCCATCGGCACAACGCCGCAGAACATGTCCCGGCAGATCAGAATACTGTCCTTCCAGTTTTCCTTGTGCGCGCGAAAATACTCGACCGGATCGATCCCCGCGCGGGTGCAGGCGAGCGTGAAGTTTTCGATATCATCCACGCACCGGTGGGAGAAATCGATCTCCGTGCCGGAGCAGGAAAAGGTGTCCTCCTCTGCGAGAGAGAAGGCTTCTTTGGCAAAATCGGTCTTGCCCTGATAGGCACCGCCGAAAATGAAAACCATGGTGTTTCTCCTTTTCTTTCAGATGAGCGCCCAGACCGCCGCGCCGCAGAGCTCGGAGAGCGTGAGCGCGTAGCCGGAAATATCGCCGTTCATGCCGTCGAGTGATCGGAACGCTTTCCGGAGGGCGAGCGCGTACCCGGCAAGGCAGCCGCAGAGCGCCAGCCCCGTTTTCCATCCGGCAAAAAAGCCCGCCGCGAGATACACCGCGAGCTGCGCACAGAGAACGATGATGTGCGACTTCGGCTTTTTCTGCGCAGCATACTGGCTCGTGGACATGGGGCGCAGCACCGTTACGGCGAGCGCCGAACCGCACCGGCTGATTGCCGGAAGAAGCGCAAGCGTCCAGAGGCTTGCCGCCGCCTTTGCCGAAGCGAAGAGCGCCGTCTGACACAGCGCGAGCAGCACGACGCCGATGACGGCGAAGCTGCCGACGTGGGAATCCTTCAAAATCTCGCGCCGCCGCGCAAGATCGCGGCAGGAGCGCACGGCGTCGGTCACGTCCATGAAGCCGTCGAGATGGATGAAGCCCGTCACGATAAACGGATACGCGCCGAGCACGGCGCCCTGCACGAGCGCCGGGAGCGCCAGATACCGGCAGAGCCAGGCGAGAAGCGCCCAGATCGCGCCAATCTCCAGCCCGACGGCGGGCAGGAACAAAAGCATTTTATCGCGCGCTTCCTCGTCCCACACGCGCCAAAGGCACGGGATAGCGCAGAACATGCTCCGGCACATGGCCAGAGCGTGCAGATACTTTTTCAAAACGGGAGCACCCCCTTATGGACGATGCGCCGCCCGGCGGCAAGCTCCACGACCGTATCGCACTCGCGCGCGAGCATCCGGTCGATCCCGGCCAGGGCGCGGCGGTACTGCTCGGTCATGGAATCGTACTCCCCGGCGTCCGAGGAAATATAGTCGCTCACGAGCACGGCGCTGCGCACCGAGCGGACAAATTCCAGCAGCTCCCGCGCGCATCGCTCCGCTGCGGGAAGGTCAAGCGCGTAGTCTTTTTCTGGCGGGAAAATTTCGTTTTGCAGCAGCGCCGTGACGCTGTCAAGCAGGAATACGCCGTTTCTGTCGGCGGTATCCAGACACGAGAGAATGTGCCGCGGGCACTCGATCGTTTCAAAGTCCAGCCCCGCGCGGTCGGCGATGTGGCGGCGGATGCGCTCGTCGTCCTCGGCGTCGGCGGAGATCATGGTGGCGACATAGTAATGCTTTTCCCCCGCGGCGAGGTATACCGCGAGATCCTGTCCGAGCGTGGTCTTTCCGTTTTTCGCGCCGCCGGAGATAAATGCTTTCATTGCGCGCCCTCCACGGTGAATTTATCGCCTTCGCGGATCTCGTCGAGATAGCCGTTGTCGATGCCGGCCTCGTCAAACGTCGCCATGTCGTTGATAATGGCGCAGGCGGCATCCAGCACCTCGAAGGCGAGCGGGCAGCCGCTCCCCTCGCCGAGCCGCATGCCGAGCAGCAGCATCGGCTCCAGCCCCATTTCGTCCATGGCGAGCTTATAGCCGATCTCATAGGAGGCGTGACTCGGCACAAGATACGCGCGCACGTCCGGGCAGATCCGGCAGGCGCAGAGCGCCGCCACGGCGGAGATGAGTCCGTCGATCACGACCGGGCGGCGCGTTGCCGCCGCGCCGAGGAACGCGCCGCACATGGCGGCGAGATCAAAGCCCCCGACCTTTGCGAGCACGTCGAGCGCGTCGTTCCTGTCCGGCGCATTGATCTCGATGGCTCTCTGTATGACGGCCTTTTTTCTGGCGAACGCTTCATCCGTTACACCGCCGCCGCGTCCGGTCACGGTCTCTACGGGCGCACCCAGCAGCACCGCGAGCACGGCGGAGGACGTTGTCGTATTGCCGATGCCCATCTCGCCGACGCCGAGCACGTCCGCGTCCGTTTCCGCGGCAAGCTCGATGCCCGTGAGCACCGCGCGCTCGCACTCTTCGCGCGTCATGGCGCTGCCGCGGGCGATATTCTTTGTGCCGTAAGCGATCTTGCGGCACAGCACCGCCTTTTCGCGGATGTCCGCCGCGACGCCGACATCACAGACGGTGATCTCGCAGCCGAAATGCTTGCAGAGCGTCGCCGCGCCGGTCTTGCCGCGCGTAAGGTTGATCGTCTGCGAGAGCGTCACGGAGCGCGGCGCGCTCGAAACGCCCTCGTCCACGACGCCGTTGTCGGCGGCGAAAACGAGCAGATGCTTCTTTTCGATCCTGTTATGCACGCGCCCGGTGATCCCCGCAAGCTGCACGGAGAGCTCTTCGAGCCGCCCGAGACTGCCGGGGGGCTTGGCAAGCTGCGCCTGACGGCGGCGCGCTTCTTCCATGGCCGCAGCATCCGGCGGCGCGATCTTTGCTGTCCATTCTCTGAGTGTCATGCGTTTGTCTCCTTGGTGATGAATCCGTTTTCCGCAAGCCAGTCCGCGCCGCGCGCGGCATCCTCCGGCAGCTCGAGCGTGAACGTCGCCGCCGGGCAGAGTGCGATCGCTCTCTGCATAAATTCCTTCATTGGGATGCCGCCCTCGTCGAGCGGGGCGTGGGCGTCGAACGAGCCGTCGTTGTTGTGCAGGTGGAAATGCCGGAGATGCGGCGCGAAGCGTTCAAGCCACATGAGCACCGGAACGGCGGAATAGGCGTTCGCGTGGCCGACGTCGAGACATAGCCCCAGCCGCGGATGATCCGCCGCGCGGACGATGTCCAGCAGATACTCCGGCTCTTCCTCGAGCACGTTTTCGAGCACAATGTCCACGCCGGGGTCATCGCGCAGGAAGTCCCTCCAGAAAAGGACCGACTGCTCCGTATACCAGCAAGGATAGTACATTTTGGGGTTATATCCGCCGTGGATGACGACCTTTTCCGCGCCGTACCCCTTCGCAAGGGCGACTGCCTCGCGGAAGCGGTCCGCAGCGAGCACTCTCGCGCGCGGGTCGATGGCGCAGGGGAAAAGCTCATTAAACGGCGCGTGCAGCGTCACGCGCGCGATCCCCGCGAGCTTTCCGCGCACCGCCGCGTCCGTTTCCGGAAAGTGCTCGTCCATGTTGTAAGCGGTGCAGTATTCCGCGATCTCCAGCCCGAGACCGTACCGCCGCGCGGTGCCGGCGGCGTCGGCAGCGATCGTCGAAAGATAAAAACGATGGTTTTCCATAAATTGCTCCGGTTTTCTCTTTTCCGCGGGGAAAGCTCTTTTTTAGCGGCGCCGCGCAAAGGTTTCGTCATTTTTCTTTATTATAATCTTTTCCGAGCCCGGATTCAATGACTTTTACCCATTGCATTGCGAAAGATTTGGTATTATAATGACAAAAACATTTTTCGTGGGAGGGATCCGCCGTGGCGCGCTCCGCCAACCAGAAGCTCAAGCTGCTGCTTCTCCGGCAGTATCTCGAACGCTATTCCGATGAAGCGCATCCGGTCACAACGGCACAGCTTATGGAGTATCTCGCCTCGGAGGGCATCAGCGCCGAGCGCAAGAGCATTTACAGTGATCTGGAAGCCCTGCAATCCTTTGGTCTGGATCTGATCCGCGTTCGGGACGGGAACATCACCTGCTGGTACATCGGCGAGCGGGTGTTTCAGCTCCCGGAGCTCCGGCTGCTCGCCGACAGCGTGCAGTCCTCCCGATTCATCACGCGCAAAAAGTCGCTGGAGCTGATCGCAAAGCTCGAAGGACTGGCCAGCGTACATCAGGCCAAGGGGCTGCGGCGGCAGGTCGTCGTCAAGAACCGCATCAAGACGATGAACGAATCCATATACTATCTGGTGGACGAGCTCCACGCCGCCATCAACGGCGACAAGCGCATCCAGTTTCATTACGCCGGGTACGACGGGCGCGGTCAGCGCATCCTGCGCCGCGGCGGTGCGTGGTACGACGTGAGTCCCTACGCCCTGCTGTGGGACGATGAGAACTATTATCTCATTGGCTACGACAGCGGCGCTTCCGCCATCCGGCATTACCGCGTGGACAAGCTCTCCGATCTCTGCACCGCCGGGGACGGGCGCGAAGGGCGCGAGGCGTTCGCCGCGCTTGACATGAGCGAATATACGAGCGCGCATTTCGGCATGTTTTCCGGCACACCGGAGAACATACGGCTCGAATGCCGCGATGCGCTCGCCGGGGCCGTGATCGACCGGTTCGGTACCGATACCATGCTCATCCCCTCGCGCGAGGGATATTTCACCGTGACCGTACCGGTGGCGGTTAGCGCGCCGTTTTTCGGCTGGCTCTGCTCGTTCGGCGGGGATATGAAGCTCCTTTCGCCGGAGAGCGCCGTGGAAGCGCTGCGCGCGCATCTCCGGAAGCTCGCCGAAGCGTATGAAATTTAGTTTTGTTTTTTTGCCGCGCATATCTCATAAAAATTTTAACAAGGAGGGGTAAACATGAGCGGCTGCATTATTCCCGAAGGGTACACACCCCGGCTGAACGTCTATGAGACGCAGAGAGCCATCGAATTCATCAAGAGGAGCTTTCAAAAGAATCTGGGCTCGGCGCTGAATCTCAAGCGCGTGTCCGCGCCGCTGTTCGTGCGCACCGACACCGGCCTGAACGATGATCTGAACGGCATTGAGCGTCCGGTCTCCTTTGATGTCCCCGCCGTGGGCGGCGCGGAGTGCCAGGTCGTGCAGTCTCTGGCCAAGTGGAAGCGCTGGGCGCTGCGCGAGTACAATTTCTATGAGGGCAAGGGCCTTTACACCGACATGAACGCCATCCGGCGCGATGAAGCGGTGCTTGACAACATCCATTCGGTCTATGTGGATCAGTGGGACTGGGAGAAGGTCATCCGTGAGGAGGACCGCAATTTTGACTATCTTAAGGACGCCGTGCGGCGCATCGTTACGGCCATCTGCATGACCGGCGACGAGCTGGAATGGGAATTTCCGCAGCTGCGCGCCCATCTGAGCCGCGACGTCTCCTTCATCACGAGCCAGGAGCTGGAGGACATGTATCCCGATCTCACGCCCTCCGAGCGCGAGAACGAGTACACTAAAACGCACCCGACCTGCTTTATCATGCAGATCGGCAAGACGCTCCGTTCCGGCAAGAAGCACGACGGACGCGCCCCCGACTATGATGACTGGGACCTGAACGGCGACATCATTTTCCGCAACACCGTGCTCGACCGCGCATTTGAGGTGTCCTCCATGGGTATCCGCGTAAGCCCCGAGAGCATGGACCGCCAGCTCACGCTCGCAGGGTGCGACGACCGCCGGAAACTGCCGTTCCACAAGGCGCTGCTCGCGGGTGAAATGCCGCTCACGATGGGCGGCGGCATCGGCCAGTCGCGCCTTTGCATGCTGCTCATCGGCTGTGCGCACATCGGCGAGGTACAATCCGGTATTTGGGACGAAGAAACCGTGAACCTTTGCAAGGGGCGCGGCGTCCATCTACTGTAAGCAAGTCAAACAAACCCCACTTCGTTGAGGGGTTTGTTTGAGGGGATAGCGGCTCGCCGCAGCGCACTCGCTACGCTCGCACGTTTGCGTCTGCGGGCGCAAACTCTGGCGAGGCCATTTGGCTTTTTTGAGCGGCGCTCCGCGCGCCGCTCATTCTTTGCGCGTCCCTGCACACTTTTTTCGGAGGCGTTTCATGGCCGAGGTAAACGAAACAAAAAAACCGGTGAAAAACCGGAAAAAGACCGTCCGGCTCATCGTCGCGGGCGCGGTGCTCGTCGTTGCGCTGCTCGCGGCGCTCGTGCTCTTCTGTCCCGGCGTCGGGCTTCTCCGCACACCCACCCCGGCAGCTGTCACGCCGCCGCCCGTGCCGAAAACAACGGCCGAGCCGACGCCGGAGCCAACCGCCACGCCGGTGTATGCCGCAGGGTATATGCGCTGCGAAAACGGTCTTTTCCGCGGTGCGGACACCCTGACAGCTGGGGAAGCCGCCGATGCCGTGGAGCGCGCTGCCGGTCTCTCTCTCGCCGTGGGTGATCCTTCTCTCCCACTCACGGAAGATTTGCTCGCGGTGCTTCTCGAAAACGGTTTTCCCGCAGAAGCCATAGCGGACGCCATGAACGCCATAGCGCTGCACGGCGGCGAAAACGTGACGCGCGCCGAGGCCGCGGTGTTCTTCAACCGGCTCTTCTCTCTGTCTGCCGCCGATGTGGAAGCAGCGTTTTATCCGGATGTCATTCCCGGCGAATGGGCCAGCGGCGACATATATACCGCCGCGGACGGCTCGATTGTATGGGACGGGCCGGAAGGCCGTCCCGCCGAGGGGCCGGTTTTGATCGATTCGCAGCTCTACTACGCCGGAGCGAACGGCTATTTTCTCAAAAACGCCTATTCCGGCTCGCTCTATTTTGACAGCACCGGGCGCTACACCTCCGGCAACGCCGAACTGGACAGCTATGTTCTCGCCGCCATCCGCGAGGCGACCGACGACACGATGAGCCGCGACGAGCGGCTGCGGGCCATGTACCTTTATGTCCGCGACAGTTTCACGTATCTCCGCCGCCACTACTACAAGGTCGGCGACGTCGGCTGGGCGACACAGGAAGCGCTCACGATGTATTCGACCGGCCGCGGCAACTGCTACTGCTACGCTTCGGCGTTCTGGGCGGCAGCGCGTGCGCTCGGCTATGACGCAAAGATCGTCAGCGGCACCTACGGCGATACGGACGCGCCGCACGGCTGGGTGGAGATTTTGCGCGGCGGCGAGCGGTATACCTACGATGTAGAGATCGAAATGGCCGTGCACCGCGACCGCGGCGGAGACTCCGATCTTTACGAAATGAGCGACGCGGCGCGCCAACGCCACGGATACAAGGAAATTTCCGTATCGGACGATATGCTGCCGCGCTCGCTCGCAGGCGAGCTGCTGCCGGGCTGAAAGGAGCAGAACATGAAAAAACGATTTTTTCTTTTTTCGGCGCTGCTCTCGCTGTTTCTTCTCACCGGCTGCACAAAGCAGCTGACGGACGAGCCGCTCACGCTCTCCTTCCCCGAAGAAACGGCAGCGTTCACCGGCACGCTTTCCAAGGATGTCTATACCGGCGCCGTACAGGGCGACGGCTGGCGGTTTGAAGGGACGCTCACCGCAGAGCGTATCCTCACCGGCGATGGGGAAAACATCCCCTGCCGCGCCGCGCTCTTCGGGCGCGTGGAGGAAGGGACCTACACCGGTTCGCTCGTTTCCGGCTCGCCGGACGGCGAGGGTGAGTTCACGCTCGCCTCGGGCGCGGTGTTCACCGGCGAATTTTCCTGCGGCACGGCGGTGCGCGGCGAGGCGGCCGATCTGCCGTGGGAGGTCCTGCACAACGGCAGCCGCTTTTCCGGCATGTATACCGGCCCGCTGGAAAGCGCCGGGCCAGAGGGCGAAGGGCTCTTCGGCGGCGTGAACGCCGCCGGACAGCAATTCACCTGGTACGGCGGCTGGAGCGGCGGCGAGATCGCAGGCCTCGGCGTGCTGACGGATGAACGCTGCATCGTCTCCATAGAGGGCCGCGAAACGGCCGGAAGCTACGCCGGGGACGGCCGGGACGGTCTGCCGGACGGTCAGGGTGTTTTCACCGGCGAGAGCGATTCCGGCGTTCCGTTCACCTACACGGGCGAATGGGCGGCGGGGCTCATGGACGGCGCGGGATCGCTCGTCTACGACGCGGAAAGCCTTTACACCCGCACCGGCACGTTCACCGCCGGGCGCTTCACCCCCGACGGGCTCGAAACGCTCGTCTCGCTCGGCACGTGCGAGCCGGTGTTCACTCTCACGGAGAGCCAGCTTGCCTTTCTGCGCGAGGCTGCCGGTCTCTGGGACCGGGAGGATCATCAGGATTTCTTCAACTCCGTATATAAGGACCTTTTCGACAAGACCGCTTCGATCGCACAGTGCTTTACCGACGATTTCTTCCGTGAGGAACCGTACTGGATGGAGATCTACGGCATGCGCATTATCACGGCGCGTACCGGCGCTCTCGTCCCCGGCGGCGCGGAGATGACCTGCATCTTTGCTGCCGACCGGAATTATCAGTATCCGTGCTTTGTGATCGTCCCCGGGAGCGTTGACCGGCTCACGCGGGGCAATTCCTTCCACGTTTACGCCATGCCCATCGCCGTAAGCCCGTATGTGAATACGCTCGGCGAAGAACGGGAATGCCTTGTCCTTCTGGCCGGAGATATTTATACCGGAATGTGAAAATAACCGCTGTCCCATATCCGATCGGACAGCGGCTATTTTTATGTGCCGGCGGCGTGCTGACGGCCGGTGTGGTCGATGTAGGTGTCGCCCGTGAGCAGTATCTCCGAGATCGGCACGATCGTATATCCCTCCGCGAGCAGATATTCAATGATGGAGGGAAGCGCCTCGGGCGTATGCAGCCCCGCATTATGAAACAGCACGATGCTCCCCGGCTGCACCTTGGACGATACACGCTTGTAGATTTCGCCCGCAGTAAGCTTCTC
>ERZ808240.2130-NODE-2130-length-22515-cov-7.857614_pt1 | contig 22515 bp, 17 predicted proteins | sample MGYA00521084_ERZ808240 | MGnify/ENA primary metagenome ERZ808240 (study PRJEB31516, sample SAMN03275571) | gut metagenome | biome: mammalia-associated habitat; material: feces | host: Papio cynocephalus | place: Kenya | collected 2012-08-06 ...
CGGCGACCATCGTCACGGCCTCGCACTGGGTCGGGTTGACCTTGCCGGGCATGATGGACGAGCCGGGCTCGTTTTCGGGGATGAAGATCTCGCCGAGACCGTCGCGCGGGCCGGAGGCCAGCCAGCGCACGTCGTTGGCGATCTTCATCATGTCGGCGGCCAGCGCCTTCAGCGCGCCGTGGGCAAAGACGATCTCGTCCTTGCTGGTCAGCGCGTGGAATTTGTTCTGCGCGGTGCAGAAATCCTTGCCGGTGAGCGCCGCGATCTCGGCTGCGACGGTGGTGTCGAAGCCCTTGGGCGTGTTGAGGCCGGTGCCGACGGCGGTGCCGCCGAGAGCCAGCTCCTTGAGGGGCTTCACGGCCAGCAGCAGCATCTCGCGGTCGCGCTCCAGGCTCGTTCTCCAGCCGGAGATCTCCTGCGGGAAGGAGATGGGCGTCGCGTCCTGCAGATGGGTGCGGCCGGACTTTACCACGCCCTCGTGCTCCGCCTCCAGCCGGCGGAACGTCGCCGTCAGCGTGTCGATGGCGGGGATGACCCTGTCCTCGATCGCGCAGACGGCCGCGATGTGCATCGCGGTCGGGAAGGTGTCGTTGGACGACTGGGACATGTTGATGTCGTCGTTCGGGTGCAAGAGCTTTTTGCCTGCGATCTCGTTGCCGCGGTTGGCGATGACCTCGTTGCTGTTCATGTTGGACTGCGTGCCGGAGCCGGTCTGCCAGACGACCAGCGGGAAGTTGTCCAGCAGCTGGCCGGAGATGACCTCGTCGGCGGCCTGCTCGATGGCGGAAAGCTTTTCCGCGGTCATTTTTTCCGGGCGCAGGGCGCGGTTGGCCCGCGCCGCGGCCTTCTTCAGAATGCCAAATGCGTGGACGATCTCAGCCGGCATCGTCTCAATGCCGACGCCGATCGGGAAGTTGTTGTGGCTGCGCTCGGTCTGCGCGCCCCAGTATTTGTCGGCCGGGACCCGGACCTCGCCCATCGAGTCGTGCTCCATGCGGTATTCCATAAGCGCGTTCTCCTCTTTATATTATAAATTTTGTGTTCAGATCTCGACCTGACGGATGACGTCCTTCAGCTTTTCGGCGCTCGCGCGCAGCTTGTCGATCTCGCCGTCGGTCAGCTGGTTCAGGATCTTGCCGCGCACGCCCTGGTTGTCGACCAGCGCGAGCGTAGACAGGCAGACGTCGGACACGCCGTATTCGCCGTGCATCATCGTCGAGACGGTCAGCGCGGTCCCGGCGGTACTCTGCACGCACTTGCACAGATGGCAGACCGACATGGCGACGGCGTAGAACGTCGCGCCCTTGTTCTTGATGACCTGCGCGCCGGAGGTCTTGACGAACTGCTCGATCTCCTCGTAGTCCTGGTTCCACTTGATGCGGTCGCAGTCAGGCGAATGCGCCTTGTAGGAGTCGATGTGGTTGTTGGCGATGTGGACGAGGCTCCAGGGAACGAAGGAGGAGTCGCCGTGCTCGCCGTAGACGTGCGCGTGGACGTTCTTCGGACTGATGCAGAAGCGCTTGGCCAGCGTCGACTGCAGGCGGCTGGTGTCCAGGATCGTGCCGGAGCCGATGATGTGGCTCTCGGGCACGCCGGAGATCTTGTGGAACACGTAGGTCAGCACGTCGACCGGGTTGGAGACGATGATATAGATCGCGTCCGGCGCGGCGGCGGTGATCTGCGGGGTGATGTCCTTGAGGATGTTGATGTTGGCCTGCGCCAGCTCCAGCCGGCTCTGCCCGGCCTTGCGGGGAAGACCCGAGGTGATGATGACGATGTCGGAGCCCGCCGCGGCGTCATAGTCGCCGGAACGGACGATCGTCGGGGAACAGAACGGCGCACCCTGATAAATGTCCATCGCCTCGCCGAACGCCTTCTGCTTGTTGACGTCGATCAGGACGATCTCGGACGCGGTACCCTGGATCATCAGGTCGTTTGCGATCGTGGCGCCGACGCTGCCTGCGCCGATAACAGTGATCTTACTCATAACGCATAATCCCCCTATGCAAAAATTGATTTCCGATTCGAACAAAATATACCGATATAATTTTATCGGTTACGATAAAATTATATCGGTATCGGATGAAAAGTACCAATGCTTTTTTACGGCAGGGCATGCGCTTTTTGATATGAAAAATCCGTGAGGATCCTGCCTTTTGGGTCAGACAGACGCCTTGTGATCCCGGACAAACTGAACAAATCCGGCCTCGATCTCGCTCATTGCATATTGTTTGTGATATACCAGCGCATTGAGGTAGAGGCTCTGGTTGTCGCTGCAGGGCAGCTGCACGAGATTCCAGCGCTGGATGCAGTGCTCCGGGATGGCCGGGGCGAGCATGTAGGAGTTCGGGATCTTCTCCAGCAGGGTCATCTGCGCGAGCCGGTCGACGCAGTAGATCTTCCGGCGGACAAGCTCCTCGGGCTTGCCCTGCACGCGGAACACGTCGCCGTGGACGATCTCCGGCAGCCCGTCCAGCTCCGCGCGCATGACGGACTTCCGCCCCGCCAGCGGATGGGACTGGTTCAGGGTGACCAGATAGTGGTACTTGCTCAGAAGCTCGAAGCTCAGGCCCCGGGCACTGGTCTGCTCGTCAAAATAGTCGCGGTATTCCGAGCGGAAGCGGATGACGCCGATCTCGGTCTCGCCGCTGGCCAGCGTCTCGAGCGCGATGCGCGCGTGGCACTCGCGGATGACCGCGTCGACCGGCTCCGCCTGCGGCAGACCCGCGAGATACTGCGCGGTCAGATCCAGCATGGCGGCCGAGCGGGGGATGCACACGCGCAGCCGGTTCGCCACGGCCCGCTTGGGGCCCAGCGCCTCGATGGCCTCGGTCTCGCGCAGGATGGACTTGGCGTGCTGCAGGAAGATCGTGCCGCGCGTCGTCGGCCGGACGCCGCGGGTCGAGCGCTCAAAGATGCGGAAGCCCAGCATCTGCTCCACGTCGTGCAGGATGCGGCTGAGGTTCGGCTGGCCGATAAACAGGTTCTCCGCGGCCTGCGAGATCGACCGGGTGCGTTCGATCTCAATAATATACTGTAAATGCTGTGTGTTCATGCCGGTACCTCCGCTGCTGTTTTATATCAATTCTAATATACCAATTTTTGCGCCGTTTTGCAATGCACGGGCCTTTGTCGCTCTGCACAAAATCATATACCCTTTTCCGGCGTTTCTTGGTGCTTTTCGCGGCCGGTCCGCAGCGGCAGCTCCACGTGGAACGTGTTGCATCCGTCCCGGCTCTCGGCCCAGATCTTCCCGTGATGCGCCTGCACGATCGCCTGCGCGATGGCGAGCCCCAGACCGAAGCTCCCGCTGCGCGTCCGGGCCGGGTCGGCGCGGGTGAAGCGCTTGAAGATCTCCTGCAGCTGCTGCGGCGAGAGGGCTGGGCCCTCGTTTTCGAGCGAAAGATGGCAGCTGTGCCGCCCGCTGCGCTGCAGCTGCAGCCGGACAACGCCGCCGGAGGCGTATTTGCGCGCGTTGTCGAGCAGGATCTCCACGAGCTGGCCGAGCTGCCGCTCGTCGCCGCTTACCGTCAGCTCCGGCTCCACCTGCGTCTCGAGCGTCAGCCCGCGCTCATAGAGCGCGGCCTCAAACAGCAGCGCGGAGGTCTCGGCGACCTCGCTGAGGCAGACGGGCGTGAATGCGGCCTGCGGCCGGGCGTTTTCCGCCCGCGCCAGCTCCAGCAGCCGCTCGACCAGCGCGCGCATCTGCTGCGCCATGGTGCGGATGCCGTCGGTGAACTGCTGCTTCTGCGCCTCGTCATAGTCCGGGCTCTGCAGCAGCTCCGTGTTGGTGAGGATGACGGTCAGCGGGGTCTTGAGCTCGTGCGAGGCGTCGGCGACGAACTGCTTCTGCTGCCGCCAGGCCGTCTCCACCGGGCGGACCGCCCAGCGCGCCAGCAGGATCGCCAGCCCGATCAGCGCCAGCAGACTCCCGCTGCCGATCAGCAGACTGCTGCGGACGAGCCCCTGCAGCGTCTGCTGCTCGCTGGAGATATCGGCGAAGATCACGCTGCCGTCCACGCGGCAGAAGCGCAGATGATAGGCCGGGATCTCGCCGATGTCTTCCTCGGACGCGGAAGCGGCCTCAGCGACGGTGCGCAGAAAGCTGCGGTCGGTCAGGTCATAGTCGGTCGAGCCGATCGCCACGAGATTGCCGAACGCGTCGGTCCGCAGCACGAAATACGGCAGACGCACCTGCCGCGACTGCCCGGGCGGAAGGGGCTCAAAGGGGTTGGCCGCGATGGCCTGCATCATACTGACCGACTGCGTGCGCAGATTCTGCCGGGTCATCGTGTAGGATACCCCGAAGATCACGCCCAGCATCACCGCGGCGACCAGCACGATCACAAGAACGATCTTGATGCGGAGCTTCCGAATCATGCTTCCTCCACCTCCAGATGATAGCCCAGCCGCCGCGCGGCCTCGATGTGCACGTTCGAGCCGATGGCCTTGAGCTTTTTGCGCAGGAAGCCGACGTAGACCTCCACGTGGTTTTCCACCGCGTTCGAGTCAAAGCCCCAGACGCGGGCGAGAATGGCCTCCTTGGAGACATTCTGCCCCTTCATCTGCAGCAGATACCGCATCACGTCAAACTCGCGCGCCGACAGCCGCAGCTGCTTTTCCCCGCACACCAGCGTGCCGGAGGACAGGTCGAGCGCCGTATTGCCGTAGGAGAGCTCGTTTACCTCCGCGCCCTGCCGCCGCAGCAGTGCGCCGATGCACGCCAGCAGCTCCCGCGAGTCGAAGGGCTTCGTCAGGTAATAGTCCGCGCCCGCGTTGAGCCCCTCGATCCGGTCTTCGAGCGAGGACCTCGCCGTCAGCATCAGGATCGGCGTTCCGCAGCGCCGGGCCCGCACCTGCCGCGCGACCTGATACCCGTTCAGCCCCGGCATCATCACGTCCAAAATCAGCAGATCGTACACCCCGGTCTCGGCATACTCCGCTCCCGTCTCGCCGTCATAGACCGCCTCGACGGTAAATCCCTTCCCCTCCAGCATCGCCCGCAGCGAATCCGCCAGCAGCTTTTCATCTTCCACGATCAGAATCTTCATGTGTGTGTCCTCTTTTATGTTGGTAAACGTGTAATGTGGATTTTGCAACTCTTAAAGCCATCCCCTCATAGGGGAAGTCATGGATGTGCGGAAGTCCAAAGCCTCCCCTTCCAGGGGAGGTGGCTCGGCGCAGCCGAGACGGAGAGGTCGTGCCGGGAAGAGACAACCTCTCAGTCGCCTTCGGCGCCAGCTCCCCTGGAAGGGGAGCCTTTGGGTGCGTTCTGTAGGGGCGGGGCTCTGCTCCGCCCGCGGGTGCTGATCTCGCCGGAAGCACGGGCGGAGCAGAGCCCCGCCCCTACAATCTGCCCCGCAAGAAGGTAACATTCATCAAAATTTCAACTGCACCTTCTATTGACAGCAGTCGTTCTACGGCAACCAGCTGCAAACTTGACACCCCCGTATCAGGCGGCGCGCAGCAGAAACTCGTAGGGTGACTATCGTGTGGAACGACAACCAAAAACTAGGGCCACACCTAAATTCAGAGGCAGTATGCACCAAACCGTAACCCAGCGCCCCTTTTCTCCCCTATCTTTTCCCGCGCAAGGGAAAAGATAGGGCCGTCGGAGACAACCGGCAGTCGCAAATCTGTGGCAACCTCTCAGTCAGCTTCGCTGACAGCTCCCCTGAAAGGGGAGCCAAGGGGTTCGCGCGGCCGTAGGCGCGTCAGAAATCATCAACACCATTATACTATCTCCCCTTCCTGAAAGGAAGCTGAAATTCTTTCATGTTTTCTTTACAATTCGTTCTCATATTTTTCAGGATGATTTCAGAATTACGCGGTATGCTGAAAGCACAAAAACAAAGAACCAAACGCGCAGCGCAGCCGCTGCACGAAAAAGGAGATCATCGATATGTCTGAAGAATTCTATCCTGAACATGAGATCCATACCGACCCGGTCGAAAATCAGCAGGCCGAACAGCAGACCACACAGCAGCAGACCTGGCAGGCCGCTCCGCAGCAGCCGTCTTCTCCGGCGCCGGAAGCGAAGAAGAAGGGCGGCAAGGCCGCGAAGGTCGTTGCGCTGCTGCTGGCGTGCGCGCTGGTCGGCGGCGGCTCCGGCTTCGGCGCAGCAGCGCTGATGCAAAAGCAGTCAGCGTCCAATTCCGTCACGTCCGCCTCGTCCGACGCCTCTGTCATGCTCGAGGGCCAGCGCCAGACCGCAGCCCTGCAGGTCGCGTCCATCGACACCAGCAAGGCCCTGACGCCGAGTGAGGTCTACGCCCAGAACGTCAACTCCACCGTCGGCATCACGACCTCCATCACCACCAACTACTTCGGCTATCAGACCACGAGCGCTGCCGCCGGCTCCGGCTTCATCCTGACGGCTGACGGCTACATCCTGACGAACTACCACGTCGTGGAGTCCTCGGATTCCATCAAGGTCACCACTTATGACGGCACGAGCTACGACGCGCAGCTCATCGGCTACGACGAGAGCAACGACATTGCCGTTCTGAAGATCGACGCGACCGACCTCACCCCCGTCGTGCTCGGCGACTCGGATACGCTGAACGTCGGCGACACGGTCGTCGCCATCGGCAATCCGCTGGGCGAGCTGACGTTCTCCCTGACGACCGGCGTCGTCAGCGCGCTGGACCGTCCCGTTACCTTCTCCACCGGCTCGACCATGAACCTCATCCAGACCGACTGTGCCATCAACTCCGGCAACTCCGGCGGCGCGCTCTTTAACCTCTACGGCGAGGTCATCGGCATCACCAACGCCAAGTATTCCTCCTCGAGCTCCTCTTCCGAGGCCTCGATCGACAACATCGGCTTCGCCATCCCGATCGACCAGGTCCGCTCGATCTTTGAGTCGATCATCACCAACGGCTATATCGTCAAGCCCTACATCGGCGTGACCGTCTCCGACGTCTCTACCGAAAGCCAGAGCTACGGCCTGCCGCAGGGCGCGGCTGTCCGCTCCGTGACGGAAAACGGACCGGCCGCAGAAGCCGGCCTGCAGGAAAATGACATCATTACCACCGTGAACGGCGAAGCCATCACCGGCAGCAACGATCTGGTCAAGCTCGTGAAGGCTGCCTCCGCAGGCGATACGCTGGAGCTGACGGTCTACCGTCAGGGCCAGACCGTGACCCTCACTCTGACCGTCGGCGAGCAGAAGACCGACGCGCTGCCCACGCAGACAGCGGACGAGACCCAGCAGTCGCAGTCCCAGAACCCGTATGACGGTCAGTACGGCGGCCAGTCCAACGGACAGTCCGGCGACAGCTTCGGCAGCTGGCCGTTCGGCTTCGGCTTCGGCGGCTGAGCATAAAATTGCCCACTTCCTGACCGGTTTTCTCCTCCCTGTATTTCTTCATTGTTTCTTCTTCCCGGTCATCAAAACGGCGGACGCGATGCGCGCCCGCCGTTTTTGACGCGCAAAAAAGCCCCCGGACACAGGTCCGGGGGCTTTTTGTATGCGGGTTGGAGAGGGTCTTACTTGACGCCCATGAGGAGCTCCATGACGTACATTTCGAGCTTCTCGAAGTTCTGCTCCTTGACGCAGGCAGCCTGGAACGCATAGTCAAAGTGCTTGACCTTGTCCAGCAGCAGCTCAAAGATGCGCTTGGAGTTGATGAGGTGACGATAGCAGTCCTCATCGGGCTGGGTACGCATGGCCTTGACGTCGAGACCGACGCACTCGAAGTTGCCGCGGTCGCCGAAGTTGTTTTCGTACAGGACCTTGACCTGGTTGAAGGCGTTGCGCAGATTGTCGACGCCGAAGGACTTGTCCTGGTCGTAGCGGCAGCCGTTCTGGTCGTTCAGATGGACGCCCCACAGCTTGTTGAGAGCCAGAGCGAAGCCCATGTCGTTGGCGGGATCGAGGCCGGCGAGGATGGAGTGCGCGGATTCGATGCACAGGCCGACGCGGCTCGGATCGACGGTGTAAGCGCCGACAGCCAGCGCGTGGCCGGCAGTGCCGCAGATAGAGCGGTCGATGGGCTCATTGGGCTTCGGCTCGACGAGGATCAGCGCATCGTCACGATAGGTCAGGATGTCGTTGAACGCGTCGCGCAGCTGGAGGGTCATCTCGACGGGGTTCTTGCCTTCGGCGCAGAGGGTGCCTTCACGGGCCAGCCACAGCTGGATCTTCTTGGTGCCGAGTGCCTTGGCGATGTCGCAGGAGCGGCGGGCACGCCACTGGGCGAATTCGCGGTCTTCCTTGCGGGAAGCGGTGAAGCCGCCGTCATTCGTGCGCTTGTCGAACCACAGACGCGGAGCGACGAACTCTGCGAACAGACCGTACTTGTCGAGCATCGCCTTGACGTCCTTGGCGTAGTCGATGATCTGCTTCTCGGTCATGTTGTTCATGTCGGGAACTGCATCGTCGTCATGGAACTGCATGCCGGCCATGCCGATCTCGGCATATTTCTTCATTTTCTCTTCGAGCGGAATGCTCTTGCGATGGCCGGGGCCAAAGGTCTCGTTGCCCTCATGGATGTTCCACGGGCCTGCGGTGAAGCGGAAAGTAGCCATAGTAAAATCCTCCTGTTTGACTTGTTCGTATGGCCGTACACGTGGTACAGATATGCTTTTGCCGTCGGGCAGCTTTTGTCAGAAAACCGCTGCCCTGTACCTCTATGATAGCGAAATACGGCGTTTGTTCAACGCCCCGTTTGCTTTTTTCACCCGATAATCTTGCGATTTTTATTTTTTCAGTAGTCTTCCACAAATTTGCTCCCTGCGATTTGTATTGTTTGACGCACCCCTGCGGAGATTTTTTTTGCGCCAGGTATCCCCGGGGGGAGCTTGCGCCGGAGCGGCAGGTCCGGTATAGTAGCAGCAAGAAAACTTTCAGGAGGAAATCTCTATGCACATGGCTGACGCGCTGGTATCCCCGGCAGTGGCCGTCACGATGTACGCGGCTTCCGCGGCCGCGGCGGGCGTCTCGCTGGTCCAGCTCCATAAGGAAGAGGCCGCCGCGCCGGAGCTGGCAAAGAAAAAGCTGCCGACGATGGCCGTCATGTCCGCGCTCGTCTTCGCGGGCCAGATGATCAACTATACCATTCCCGGCACCGGCTCGTCCGGCCACCTCTGCGGCGGCATGCTGCTGAGCGCCATTCTCGGGCCCTGGGCGGGATTTTTGTCGATGATCGTGATCCTCGCCATCCAGGCGCTGTTCTTCGCCGATGGCGGTCTGCTGGCGCTGGGGGCGAACGTGTGGAATATGGCGTTCTACGGCTGCTTCGTGGGCTATTTCCTCATCTACCGGCCGCTCATGCAGGGCAAGCTCCTTTCCGGTAAGGGCCGGACGAAGCTGGTGCTGGCGTCGGTGCTGGGCTGCGTTGTGACGCTGCAGCTCGGCGCGCTCTCCGTCGTGGTGGAGACGTCGCTCTCCGGCATCACGGCCCTGCCGTTCGGCGCGTTCGCAGCACTGATGCAGCCGATCCATCTGGCCATCGGCCTGGTCGAGGGCGGCATCACGGCGGCGGTCCTGCTGTTCGTCTACCAGACGCGGCCGGAGCTGCTGCAGTGTGCGTCCGCTGGCGCGAAAAACCGCTGCTCGCGCAGAGCCGCACTGGCGATCCTGGCTGCCGCGGCGCTGGTCATCGGCGGCGGCCTGTCGCTGCTGGCAAGCTCCAACCCCGACGGGCTGGAATGGTCGCTGTTCGGCAATGAAGAGGCCGGGTATTCGGCCAACATGGGCCTCAATGAAGAAGCCTACGGCGCTGAAAGCGCCGCCGCGGAAAAAGCTGCCGCCGTGCAGGAAAAGACGTCCCTGCTGCCGGATTATAACTTCGCCGGCAGCGACAGCGCCGCAGGCACCTCCGTCTCCGGCCTCGTCGGCTGCGCCCTGGTCGCCGCCCTCGCCGCCTGCATCAGCCTCGCCGGCCGCGCCGCAAGAAAGAGATCAGGAAAAAAGCAGGCTTCAGCGGGGTAAAATAGCGTTAGGAACCAATGCAAATCCGCACTGCCCTAAGATTTTATCCGCAGGACGTTTCACCGCAAATATTCAAACGCAACTGCCATCAAATCTGGTGTGCCGTATCAGGCGGCGCGTAGTCAGATGCCCGTAAGGTGACTATCGTGTGGAACGTCAAGCTAAAACATTGGTGCTTGCCTAAACTTAGATGCAGCATGTACCAAACGTAACCAAGCGCCCCTTTTCTCCCCTATCTTTTCCGGCAAGACGGAAAAGATAGGGCCGCCGGAGGCGTCAGCAGCTGCAAATCTGATACGACCTCTCAGTCTCGGCTGCGCCGAGCCAGCTCCCCTGGGAGGGGAGCCAAGGGGGCGCGCACCGCGTTTCGCGGGCGCGAAAAAAACATTCCCCGCGGCAAGCCCTCCGGCTTGCCGCAATTCGTGTTTTCGGAAGGAGGCGGACAGATGAATCAGGCGGAACGGGCCGGGCGGGAGCTGCGGGCCATGGACGATCTGGCCGCGCAGGATTCGTTCCTGCACCGGCTGAGCCCCCTGTCCAAGCTGTTTGTGACGATCTTTTATCTGGCCGTCGTCGTCTCCTTCCCGCGTTACCGGCTGACGGCTCTCGTGTGGATGGCGCTGTTCCCGGTCGCGGGCTATCAGCTCGCGGGCATCGCCCTGCGCACCTGCTTTCAGAAGCTGCGGCTCGTGCTGCCGCTGGTTTGCGCGGTGGGGCTGCTCAATCCGCTCTTTGACCGGCAGATCGTGGCGCAGGTCGGCCCGCTTGCCGTCTCCGGCGGCGTCGTCTCGATGCTGACGCTGGTGATGAAGGGCGTGTTCTGCCTGCTCGCGTCGTTTCTGCTCATGGCCACCACGACGATCGAGGAGATCTGCCGCGCCCTTCGGCAGCTGCACCTGCCGAAGACGATCACGAGCCTGCTGCTGCTGACGTTCCGGTATATCGGGGTCCTGCTCTCGGAGGTCTCCGTCATGCAGGAGGCCTACAGCCTCCGCGCGCCGGGGCAGAAGGGCGTGCATATCTCCGCCTGGGGCTCGTTCCTCGGCCAGCTGCTGCTGCGCAGCATGGACCGGGCGGAGGCGCTGTATGAGAGCATGGAGCTGCGCGGCTTCTGCGGGGATTTTTCCTACGCCGTCCGCCGCAGAGGCTCGGCCGCGTCCTGGCCGTATGCCATTTTGTGCCCGGTACTGATGCTGCTGCCGCGGCTGGTCGATCTGTCCGCGCTCGCGGGCTCCCTATTTGTCTGAAAAGAGGCGAAAATGATGCTGGTTTTTGATCATGTCTGTGTATTCTACGGCGATACGCCGGTTTTGCAGGAGCTGTCGTTTCAGATCCGCAGCGGCGAGCAGGTCGGGCTCATCGGCGCCAACGGCGTCGGTAAGTCCACGCTCATGAAGGCCGCGCTCGGTCTGCTTCCCTATACGGGCAGCATCACCGTGGACGGCATCCCGGTCACGCGGAAGACCCTCCCGGAGGTGCGCCGGAAGCTCGGCTATGTGCTGCAGGACGCCGACAACCAGATGTTCATGCCCACCGTGCTCGACGATATGGTCTTCGGCCCCATGAACTACGGCCTGAGCCGCGCCGCCGCCGAGCAGCGGGCGGAGGAAACGCTTGCGGAGCTGCACATGGAATATCTCCGCGACCGGCACAACCATAAAATGTCCGGCGGCGAAAAACGGATGGCTGCCGTCGCGACCATCCTTGCCATGCAGCCGCAGATGCTGCTGATGGACGAGCCGTCCACCGCGCTCGACCCGCGCAACCGCCGCACGCTCATCCGCGTCCTGCGGCAGCGGCCGGAGACGAAGCTCATCGCCTCGCACGACCTCGATCTGGTGCTGGAGAACTGCAGCCGCGTGCTGCTGCTTTCCGGTGGACGTCTGGCCGCCGACGGCGCGGCAGGGGAGATCCTGCGTGACCGGGCGCTGCTGGAGGAAAACGGGCTGGAGCTGCCGCTGTGCCTCGCGGGCGTGCCGGACGGGATCTGAGCGCGGGCCGCGGCCGGTCCTCTTGCAATTTCCGCGTGCATACCGTATAATATTAGAAGCCGGAAGAAAGAAAACCGAAAACGCGGAAATGACAGAAAGGATCGTGTGTTTATGGATCGTGCAGAATTAAAGGCCCGGGCGCGGGCGCAGCTCGGCGGCGGGATCTTCCAGAACCTTTGGATGACGGCGCTGGCGGCGTGTTTGCTCATTGGGCTCATTGGAGCTGCCGCAGGCAGCATCCTGCCGGGCATCGGCGCGCTGCTCGTCACCGGGCCGCTGGAATACGGCATGGCCTTTATTTTCCTCAAACAGGCGCGGGATCACCAGCCGATGCAGCTGGGCGACATGTTCCGCGGCTTCCAGGATGATTTTGGCGGGACGTTCCTCATCGGCCTCATGGCGTCGCTCTTTAGCTTCCTGTGGTCGCTGCTGTTCGTCATCCCCGGCATCGTCAAGATGTATGCCTATTCCATGGCCTATTATATCAAGCTCGACCACCCCGACTACGGCTGGAAGGCCTGCATCGACGAGAGCCGCCGGCTGATGGACGGCCACAAGTGGGAGAAATTCGTGCTGGACCTGAGCTTCCTCGGCTGGATCATCGTCGGCTCTTTGTGCCTCGGCGTCGGCACGCTCTGGGTCACGCCGTACATGGCCGCGGCGGATGCGCAGTTCTACGAATACGTCCGCTGCTGCCCGCGCGTGGAGCAGTAACCAATATTGCACTTGAAGAAGCCCCTTCAACTTCCGTATTTCGCGTAGGGGGCGATGCCCACATCGCCCCGCGCGGGACGTGCCTGTTTTAAGGAAATTTATAGCGAATTCGTTAAGCTTTTCGGGCCGACAGAGTCGTCGGCCCCTACGATCTGCCGCCGGGGCCCCTGCTCTGTAGGGGCGGACGCCTCTGTCCGCCCGCAGACTGCACTGGGATTTATGGAAGCTTTTGGCGGAACCGTACTGCCCAACGGGCCGATGTAGGCATCGGCCCCTACAAGCATGACACATAGCTGCACAAAGCCCCCGTCTGTCGTGAGACCAACAGGCGGGGGCTTGTCTCTTTTTATTTCCGGATCGAAAGCTCCAGCAGGGCCAGCGCCTCCTGCAGGTGGCTGTAGAACCCGGCGGCCGTGCGCGGCAGAGGCTGCTGCTCCTGATACCAGTCGCACTGCTCGAGCTCCGTATTGCCGAGCGTCCGGGCCAGACCCGCGCCGAGCCCGATGGCCTCGGCGTAGGGGAGGATGCGGTAGAAATACTGGCTGTCCTGCGCGAGCCGCGAGAGCAGCTGGCTCTGCGTGACGCGGCGCAGGAAGCGGCGGTAGCTCATCGCCTGGGTGACGATCTCGTCGCCGAAGGCCGTCCGCCTGCCGCCGTGGAGCGTCAGAAGCCCGAGCAGCACCAGGCACACGATCACGAGCAGCACGGCGAGCAGACCCTCGCCGAACTGCGCGAGCGTCAGAAGCGCCACTGCGGCCAGCGCCGCGAGCGCTACGAACAGCTTCTTGCCCTGATAATACGCCGACGGCGCGTGCAGGATCACGGCGCTCAGCGCGCCGCCGATCAAAAACGCGGCGATCAGCAGCAGCCACCGTACAAAGCCCGCTGGCAGCAGCGGGCTTGCCGCCTCGGCCGCCGCCAGCGCACCGGCAAGCAGGCCGAAGGCCCGCGCGAGGAGCGGATTGCCGCTCGACTTGCGGTAGAGCCTGCGGACCCAGTAGCGCCGCAGCACCGCGTCCGCCTTTTCCGCCGTGCGCTTGTACAAGAGGCTCGCGCCCTCGCACACGTCGCCCTGCGAAAACAGCATCTGGAACAGCCGGACCTCCGCCGGGCGGCGCTCATTGCCCATGTCCACGCGGCGGCGCAGTGCGACGCGGCCGTTTTTCCCGCAGAAGATCGTCAGATACCCGAGGCTCGCCCAGTGGCAGACCAGCATGTTGAACTGGATCGGCCCGCCGCCGACCAGAAACGGCATATCGCACGGCAGCGCCGCGTCCGGCGGGAGCATCCGCGTCGAGGTGCGGATGGGCGCGCTGCGCAGCGTGACGAACCAGTAGCCGAATGCCAGCGCCAGCAGCGCCACGATGACGGCCATGCCGACCCAGCTGAAGGAGAGCGCGGTGTACGCGCCCGAAAAATAGCTCTTGTCGAGCGTCAGCGTCATGTCCAGCGACTCATGGTCCTTGAGCCCGGTGGCGATCGTACCGCTGATGAGCGACTCGGATACGTCCAGATCGATATAGTCCGAGATCACGTCGCTGTAATACCCGCTGACAAAGGCGGGGTAGCCCTCAAACGGCTTCGGCATGGTCACAGTGAACTGATACCGGCTGATGGGATAGGCCCATTTGGCGCTCAGCAGCGGCAGCTGCAGCGTCTGCACGCCGTCGGCCTCACTGACGAGGCCGGAGACCGTGTACATAATGGTGAACGACCGCGTGCCGGTAAAGCCCGCCGCGTCGCTCAGCACGAGCACCGGGCAGTCGCCGTCGGTCTGCTTCTGCGCGTCGTAGCCGGCGACGGAGGCCTTCTTCGCGCCCGGGACGAGCGGGAAGCGCAGCTGCGTCTGCGCGCCGTCGATCTCCATGGTGAAGGTCTGCGTGACCTGGCACGCGCCGCTGCCGGTCAGCGTGCAGTCGGTTTTCATATCGGAAATGGCGGGCTCCGCCGCGACCACCGTCGTACAGAGCGCCAGAAGGCATGCCAGCAGAAGCAGCAGCCGTTTCATGCGATCACCTCAGCTTCAGGGAAGCCCGGCGCATCCCGCGCCCGGAGAAATCCCCGTGTCTTTTTTCTAAATTTACCACAATTCCGCCCGATTTGCAACCGGCTCCGCCCAAAGTATAAAAAACGGATACGCCAGACAGGCGTATCCGTAATTCTTATCATCCATTCAGACGGCGGATATAACCGCTGCCGCAGACCTGGCTGTAGTAGACCTCGTCGCCCACGGCGAACGTGTCTGCCTGGCTGAAGGCCTGCACCTCGCAGCTCTGGCCGCCGACGTCGACGGTCAGGGGGCTTGTGGCGGTGACGGTCGCCGGGCGGCTGGTCGTCACGAGGACGACGTCGAAGGCGTTGTCGCCATCATGGTCGATCACGGTGATCTTGTCGTTGGCGGTCACGGCGTTCAAAATTTCCTTGGACGAGCGGGCGTAGTTGTAATAGTACTCCGTCTCGTCCGTCAGCCGGAAGCCGCCGCCCTGGCAGATCTCCTTGAGCTGCGAAGCGTCGGCAAAGGTGTAGTAGATCTCGTCGACCGCGTAGCAGGGCACGCCGAAGACCTTCCCGTCCTTCACGTAGATATCGACGCTACGGCCGAGTAGACTCAGGTCTGTCGAGACCTGGAACGCCTTGTGTCCGGCGAGCTTGCTCGTCCCAGCGGGCAGGGGAGAGGAGCCGGTCAGATCGGCGCACTCATTGCCGGTCAGCGTCGCGGTATAGCGGGTCAGGCCGAAGCGAATCTCAAGATACGACATCGGATTCATCAGCGCGTCGAGCACGTAGCGCTGTACACTGTCTTCCCCGGCGTTGGCCACCTTCGGGCAGAGCATGGCGTTGTAGATGAGCAGGCACGCGTTGTCGCGCGTGGCGTCTTCCTCATATCCGGCGGTCAGCCCCACGTAGATGCCCTTTTCAAACGCGTCCTGGTCGACGTTCTGTGCCCAGCCCGCGCCGACATAGCGTGCGCTGTCTTCCCCGAGCAGGACGAGCAGCATCTTCGCCAGCTCCCGCAGCGTCACATGATCGGCAGGGCGGAAGCGGCCGTTGCTGCCGGCGACGATCTCGTTCTGCGCGCAGTAGGCGATGAACGGCAGCGCCCAGGACTCGGATACGTCATAGAACGGGACGGGGGCATTCTGCCCCTGTGCCTCGGCGTCCGCGTCGGCGAGCAGGGCCATGAGCTTGGCGACCTCTTCGCGGCGGATCAGCTTGTCCGGGCCGAAGCTGCCGTCCGAATAACCGGCGACGAGACCGAGGTCGGCGAGCATCCGCACGGCGTTGTAGTTCCGGATCGTGCTCCGGTCGGTAAAGTCTGTGGGCTCGGCCGCGGCGCAGGGCAGGATCAGCAGCCCCGCAAGCACAGCCGCAAGCAGCAGACAGAGAAACTTTTTCAAGACGTCAGCCTCCTTCCGGCCGGGAAAATGACAAAGCGGTCAGTTTCCCCATAAAGAATCGTTGCACCCAGTATAAGCGGCGGCTGGCAAGATTGCAATACAATGGGAGCTTTTGTAACAAAACTGTAATGAAATCCGGTAAAATCCGGATATTGCTGACAAATCGAGCCGTTTTTGTGCAGAAAACGCGGGCGGACCCGGCCGGGCCCGCCCGCTTGCGCGCAGGGTTCAGTGGATGTTCACGATCTCATATTCGTCGGAGCCGAGCCCGAGCTTTTTGCCGTGCTCGATCATATCCTGCCAGTGCGTGTTGTCATGCGCGGCGTGGAAGCGGTCACAGTCGTGCTCGCTCTTTAGATCTGTGATGGCGCTGTTCGGCATGACAGGCTGGCGGTTGACAGCCTCGGCGCAGGCCAGATCCAGGGCGACCGGGTCGGCGGAGGCGAACATGCCGACGTCGGGGACGATGGGCACGTCGTTTTCTGCGTGGCAGTCGCAGTTGGGCGAGATGTCGCGGACGATGTTGATGCAGTAGCTGGGGCGCCCGTCCAATACGGCCTTGGCATATTCGACGATCTTGCAGTTGAGGATCTTGTCGCTCGAGCCGGTCCCCGGCTGGATGGCGTCCTTGGGACAGATCGCGATGCAGCGGCCGCAGCCGACGCAGGCGTCATGGTCGATATGGCACTTTTTGTCCACGATCCGCGGGCCGTTGTGGGCGCAGATCTTCGCGCACGCGCCGCAGCCGACGCAGAGGTCGGTCTCCACGACCGGCTTGCCCTCGGCGTGCATGGCCATCTTGCCCGCGCGCGAGCCGCAGCCCATGCCGATGTTCTTGAGCGCGCCGCCGAAGCCTGTATGCTCATGACCCTTGAAATGCGCCAGCGAGATGAAGATATCGGCGTCCATCACGGTGCGGCCGATCCGCGCGGTCTTGCAGTATTCGCCGCCCACGACCGGGACTTCGACATCGTCCAGACCCTTAAGTCCGTCGGCGATGATGACGTGGCAGCCCGTGGAGAACGGGGAATAGCCGTTGAGATACGCGGTGTCCATGTGCTCCAGCGCGTTTTTGCGGCTGCCGACATAGAGCGTGTTGCAGTCGGTGAGGAAGGGCTTGCCGCCGCGCTCCTTGACAAAATCGGCGACGACCTTGGCATAGTTGGCGCGCAGGAACGACAGATTGCCGAGCTCGCCGAAATGCAGCTTGATGGCGACGAATTTGCCGTCAAAATCGATCTTCGAGAACTCCGATTTTTCCAGCAGCTTCCGGAGCTTGTCGAGCTGGCTGACGCCCGGGTGGCAGCGGAAGTCGGTAAAATAGACCTTGGATGCAGACATGAAAGATCCTCCTTTTTCGGATGATTTTCTTTAGATGTATCTATGATACCGCACCGCCCGGAATTTGTCAACGCAGGCCGGTTGCCGCGAACAGGTAGTTCTGCAGACTGAATCCGGCTGTAAACGGCCGCATGAAGTTCCAGTACCCGAGCCCCAGCAGCCCGTATTCGGGGAGAAGCTCGAACTTCGCCTGCGCGCTGCGCGCGTCCTCGAACCAGACCTCGTGCGGCTGCCCGGCCTCGTCGAGATACGTGAAATACGGCGTCTGCGACTGCGTGTCGAACTGGATCTCGGCGCCATACTGTGCGGCGAGCAGCGGCGCAGCCTCATTGCCGATCGACTGCGCCCGCGTCGCGCCCGCGGTGAACGGCAGCGTCCAGTCATAGGCGTAGTTCGGAAAGCCCAGCAGAATTTTAGAGGCCGCCATCTGCGTCAGCGCAAACTCCACCACCCGCCGCACCGCCCCCACCGGCGCCACCGCCATCGGCGGCCCATAGGTGTAGCCCCATTCATAGGACGACGTTGATTTGCACACAAGCCGAAAGGCCTTGAGACACAAGGAAAAAATGAGAAACAGTATTTGCAGGACATTCTCATGGACAAGCCCGGTAAACCTGAATATCACGAAAAAGCACGATTTGATTTCTTGTCAAATCGTGCTTTTCTATGACATAGATTATCAAGCCCAAGTGGGAGAAAGGAGCGGCAAATATGGCGGCGGTTATCGTATCAGATTATTTCTACGGCGACGAATCGAAAGAGTTCAGCTATTTCCGCATTCCCCGCTTGCTGATTACACACCAGCGATTCAAAAACGTATCCGTCGAAGCAAAGCTGCTGTATGGTCTGCTGCTTGACCGCATGGGGTTATCCGAGGAACACGGCTGGTACGACGAGGACGGGCGCGTGTTCATTTATTACACAGTCGAAGAAATTGCCGACGATCTCTGCTGCGGGCGTGACAAGGCGATGAAGCTGCTTGCCGAGCTGGACAAAGTCAAGGGCGCCGGTCTGATCGAGCGCGTCCGTCAGGGTCAGGGCAAGCCGACAAAAATATACGTCAAGCGGTTCACGACCCGCGAGGTTCCACCCCAAAAAGAAGAAATTCCTGCGCCCATTTCAGAAGTCGAAATTCTCGACCTCCAGAAGTCGGAAATCCCGACTTCTAAAGGTCGGAAACCTCGACTTCAAGAAGTCGGATTTTCCGACCCAAGTTATCTTGATAATAATTATCCTGATTCTAGCTATCCTGATCCATCTATCTCTCCCGCGAAGCCGCCGGGGAATGGAGGACGATTGATCGAGCGATGGAGCTTGAAAGAGAGCGTTAGAAATCAAATCGAATATGACGCGCTCTGTGCGCAGTACGCCGCCGAGGACGTGGACGCGCTGGTAGAGCTGATCGCAGAAATACAAAGTAGCACTGCCGATGCTGTCCGTCTTGGAAAAGAGCAAATTCCAATCGAGATCATCAAAGAGCGATTCCGGCAGCTCACTCAGATGCACGTTGCCTACATTCTGGACAGTCTGCGAACAACCACAACACAAATCAATAACATCAAAGCCTATCTTCTGACCGCGTTATACAACGCGCCGACGACGATGGGCTTTTTCTATTCCGCACAGGTGCGGCATGATCTTGGTCGAAAATAGGTCTCACGGTGAGACATATTTTTTGATATAAAAATTTAATTTTGGAGGTAACACATGGCAGAAGAAAAAGCACGCGACCCGACGAAGCCGGAAATCAAGCCGATCAGCATCCCACTTTCCAAAATCCATGACCTGCCTGGCAGTGTCTTTGCGCCGCCGAGTCCGAAAAGTCTGGAAGCGTTGACGAGCAGCATCGTCCTCAAAGGCGTACAGGAACCGGTTATTTTGCGGCAGCGCGAGGACGGTGAGTTTCAGATCGTTTCCGGCAATCGCCGCCGCAAGGCCAGCGAACTTGCAAAGAAAACAGAGATTCCCGCGTTCGTCTATGACATGACCGAGAAAGAAGCGAAAGACTTCCGTTTCCGCAATAAGGGCGAGGGCACACCGCCCGGAAAGCTGCTGCCCGAAAGTGAAATCGGCAAGAAACGCGAAGCGCCCGCAAAAACACCAGACAAGGCTGCGGTGAATCAGGCACCGGTTATGCCGCCGAAACTGCCGGAAAAGGCAGTCGAAGTAAAACCCGCGCCCACGCCGAACCAGAAAAAACCGGAGGAAAAGCTGAAAGCGGTCACGCCGACGGAAAAGGATGGCGCAGATAGCAAAGCAACGGTTACGCCGCCAAAACCACCTGAAAAGGCCGCTGAGGTAAAGCCCGCATCCACGCCAGAGCAGAAAAAACCGGAAGAAAAACCGAAAGCGGCTGCGCCTACGGAAAAGGACGGCGCAGACGGAAAAGCACCGGTTACACCGCTGAAACCGCCTGAAAAGACCGCTGAGGTAAAACCCGCGCCCGTGCCGGAGCAGAAAAAGCCGGCGGAAAAGCCGAAAGCGGCTGCACCTACGGAAAAGGCCAGCGCAGATAGCAAGAAACCGGACGTACTGCCAAAACCGCCCGAAAAGGCCGACGAGGTGAAGGCTGCGCCCACACCGGAGCAGGAAAAGCCGAAAACGACTGCGCCTACGGAAAAGGACGGCTCAGATAGCAAAGCACCGGTTACACCGCTGAAACCGCCTGAGAAAGTAGCCGAGGTAAAATCCGCACCCGTGCCAGACCAGAAAAAGTCGGAGGAAAAACCGAAGACGGCTGCACCTACGGAAAAGGCCAGCACAGACGGCAAAGCTCCGGCCATGCAGCCGAAGGTGCCGGAACAGGCCGTAGCGGTCAAGCCAGCCCCGGCAGTTATGCCCGGCCCCGCTGCCCTTGGCCCAACTGGAACGAAAATCACGAAGATCTTTGAAGATCGGCTGATGCCCCCGGACGAGCAGGCTATGAAGAATTTGCCGGTCCCCGGTGATGGCGAATCGTATTTCATCACACTCCATCCCAGCTACTTGGAAAAATCGGAGCTGAATACCGTCTCTGTTGATGTGTCCAGCGATGACTACAAGGAGCTGAAGAAATCCATCGAATTGAATGGCGTGAAGGAACCGGTTCTGACCAGAATCAACCCGAAGGGCGGCTTGGAGATTCTTTCAGGCCAGCGGCGGCACACGATCGCGCGGGAGTTTAATTATCCCGTTCCGGCCATCATCCAGAAAATCGACGACAATGACGCGATGATCCTTGTCGCGGACAGCAACCTACATCGACCGCACATTTCTACCTACGACCTATCGCGGACACTGCGCAATAAAATGACCGCCATGAAGCGTAAGGCAGGCCGGAAGAAACACGGCATACCGGGTGCAGATGAGCTGCAAAGCGACGCAATGCTGGCAAGGGAAATGGGCATCAGCACCAGCAAGCTGAATCGGATCATCCGACTTTCCGAAGCGACCAAGGCTGTCTGTGATGCCGTGGATGATCACTCACTGGAATTGTCGATCGCATCGGATTTGTCGTTCTTGTCCCCAGAACATCAAAATGCAGTCATTGATCTGGTGGGACTGAACCTCAAGCCGACGGTCAAACGTGTCCAGCGTTTAAGAGATGCAGAGAAACGCGGAAATCTGGATGATAAGACGATGCAAGCTATTCTGGAGGACAAAGACCTCCAGCCCGTCAAGGCGCCTGAACCACCGAAGCCAGCACCGGCACAACCAGATACACCGTTTCCGGTTGCGTCCATGGTATCACCCAACGCACCGCCAGCACCGGTCACGGACACATCACCTGTCACGTCAGTCCCGACACCGCCGGATATGAAACCGGTCATGCCAGAGCCGCCGAAGCAGGAAAGCGCCCCACAGCCACCCACAGCACAGGCAGCAGAAAAGCCAGAGCCTGTCAGCAACGTCATTCCTCTTTCTGCTGAGAACAAGCAGCCGAGTGAATCCAAAGCAGCAGATGAAGAACCGATTGAATTCAATTCGCAGCGCGACAATATGTACGCGACCAAGGTTACGTTGGGCGGTGACCGGCTGCGAAAATACTTCCCAGATGTCTCCATGAAGCCTATTGAGATCGTGGAAAGCATCTATTCTGCGCTGGAAGAACGCCGTCAGCGTGAAATCCGCGCGAAGCAGAAAACGGAAATCCTGCATCCGGTTAAATCCGGCTCCACACGTTAATATGCACTACCGAAAGCTGTTGCACCGGCTGGTGGTGCCGCCCTGACAATTTTAATCTAGGAGGATTCTCTATGAATTACCATCCCAAACACAAATCCAACTCGCGCACCGCCGTCTGGATCGGCGCTGGTATCCTCGCTGCCGTCGCAATCGGCGCAATCATTTTCATCATCGTTACGCTCCGCTCTCCCACGGCAAAGGAAGAATCCCGCACCAAAACCGGAATCGTTTATGATTCGTCCGCAATCGAGGGCGGCTGGGATAACCTTTCGCCGGAGGAGATCGAAGCGACGCTGAACAGCAAGGTCGCGGAGGGCATGATAAACATTTCTGCCAACACTTCCCCCATCTTTGAAGATGGAGAATCGGAGGGAAATTTGATGCTTGTAAATGAGAGCATCAATAACTATCCGCAAAAAGTCCAGATTGTCCGAAATGACACAGGCGAACAGATTTATGAATCTGACGCTATCGCCATCGGCAGCAAAATCGAGCGTGCGCGGCTGGACGTTGACCTGCCCGCTGGTACATATGAGTGTACCGCATATTTTCACAACCTGAACCCCCAAACCGGCGAAATCATCGGAACGGCTGGGGCTATCATCACAATCACCATCAAAAACTAATATTTCAAAACAACATAAGGAGTATTTTACCATGAAAAATTTTAAGAAGATTGTTTCTCTCGTTCTCGCTGTCTGCCTGATGGCAAGCCTCGCAATCGGCGCTTCCGCTGCCAATACCGTTGACGCATCGGGCGACACGGGTACTTCCTCTGTCACCCTGTCCAGCACCGCAGACGGCAGTATCGGTGGCGATCCGGCCGCAACTAAGATGAGCGTCACCGTCCCGACCGTGTTGCCCATCGCTGTTGGCACTGACGGCACCGTCAACACTGCTTCCGACGCGAAGATCATCGAGATTCGCCGCAACAAGGACGATACGCTGATTGCAGACACTTTCGAGCTGT
>ERZ808240.2131-NODE-2131-length-22515-cov-7.003874_pt1 | contig 22515 bp, 25 predicted proteins | sample MGYA00521084_ERZ808240 | MGnify/ENA primary metagenome ERZ808240 (study PRJEB31516, sample SAMN03275571) | gut metagenome | biome: mammalia-associated habitat; material: feces | host: Papio cynocephalus | place: Kenya | collected 2012-08-06 ...
AATCCTAATCCGAACCCATCCGAATGGGTTCGGACGGGATAAAATTTACGCTTACGCAAAAAATGCTTCGAGGTGTTCAAGGTCGATTTGCTGAAGCGGCATCTAGACGGCCGATAGAGGAAAGGCATCTAAAAGACGAGCTTTGGATTGCGAAGAAGAATTTCCTATTCTCGTAGATGTAAAAGGCGCCGAGTCCTTGAGCATGCAAATCGCCATCGCAACGGGCCTATAAGCCAAGATAACCCTCGAAAAGCCGATAGCAGAGACACTAAAAAAACCAAAAGGAAAAGGGAATGAAAAGGCTATTGTCGAAAAACATAAAAAACGAATCCGATCTCGTTCGAATGGGTTCGAACGAGATGAAAATTACCCTCGTCGAAAAAAGTCGTTTGCGAGCCCAATAGGCATTCTCTAAAAGGTAATCTTTTCGGAAGGGTTTTGGTTTCGTCAAGCAAAACCAAAAGACGCCGGATCGCGGCTCTTTTGGTTTGTTAAAATTATCTTAAAAGAACAACCTCTTCGTTGGATGCAAAAAAGAGGAGTGGCGCTCCTCTTGAAATAAGTTCTTCCTTTTTAGAAACCAGGTTTTCCTAAAAGATGGAACATGTTTTTCTTATAGACTTCAACGCCAGGTTGATTGAAGGGGTTCACGCCATTAAGATAAGCGCTCATGGCGCAGGCTCTTTCGAAGAAGTAGAAGAGATAGCCAAGGTTAAAGGCATTCATCTCCTCAAATTCCAAAACAACGTTATCCACGCCAGCATTCTTGCTATGCGCGCTTAGAGTGCCTTCCATGGCTTTGTCTTGGATATAACCAAGATCTTTTCCTTCTAAGTAGTTGAGTCCATCAAGATTTTCTTCGTCGTGAGGGACTAAGACACTATCGCGATGCTTCATCATGCGAAGGGTCGTTTCGAAAAACATAGGACTTCCTTCTTGCATGAATTGGCCAAGGGAATGAAGATCGGTTGTGAAAGTCGCGCTGTCTGGAAGAAGCGACTTATGTTCTTTTCCTTCCGATTCGCCAAAGAGTTGTTTGAACCATTCGCCAAGTTGAACAAAAGAAGGAACATAGGTAATGAACATCTCCACGTTCTTTTTATAGCGTTCATACATCTCATGGCGGATGACGGCGTATTTATAGGCCTCGTTTTTCATTAAATCGGAATTAGAGGTGTCTTCCCTTGCTTTAGCACTTCCTTGGAGGATGGCTTCAGGATCGATTCCAGCGCAGGCGATCGGGAAAAGGCCGACAGCAGTTTGGACGCTATAACGGCCACCGATGTCATCGGGTAAAACGAAGCGGACGTAGCCTTCTTTCTTCGCCAAAGTCAAAAGGGCTCCTTTAGAAGCGTCGGTGGTGGCAAAGATGGCTTTTCTTGCCGCTTCAAGGCCATCCCTTTTTTCAAGAAGCTCGCGAAGGAGACGGAAGCTAACGCTTGTTTCGGTGGTCGTGCCGCTTTTGGAAATGACGTTCAAAGCGAATTTCTTGTCTTTTAGATAATCTAAAAGCTCATGAATATAGGTAGGGTCAAAAGTTTGCCCCAAATAGAATATTTCCGGTTTCTTATGGTTGAAGGTGCCATTGATGGCTTCGATAGCAGCGCGGGCTCCCAAATAGCTTCCGCCAATGCCGCATACGACAAGAACGTCGTAATTGTTTCGAACGTATTGAGCGCTTGTTTTAATGAGTTCGAGTTCTTTCTTGTCATAATCGATAGGATGATCGACCCAACCCAAGAAATCATTGCCAGCGCCTGTTTTGTTTTTGATCATCGCATCGATCTCGGCTACTTTCTCTTGATATTTGGCAAAATCGATTTGGTGAACGAGATAATCGGTATTCGTTTTGATAATCATTGTTTTTCTCCCTCTTTGGCATTCTCTTCCAAAATCCAAGATGGAAGTTTCTTTTGAAGCTCATCGAAAGAAATCTTTGCTGGATCTATAGGGATTCTTGAAAGGGATTTATGCCTCTCATTATAGGTCGTTTGCTTGAGAGAGACTTTAAGGAATCCTTCCTTTTCGTCTTCGTCAATCACTTTGACCTTATATATATTACCCACTTGAACGAAGGCTGTGAAGTTTCGTATATAGGCGTTTGAAAGCTCGCTGATGTGGAGAAGACCCGTTCTCCCTTCATCGAAAAGCATAATGGCATACTTGGGATAGACCCTTACGACGGTCCCCTCGATGATATCGCCTACTTTAATTTCTTTCATTTTCCCTTCCTCCATTTCTCGAGCTCTTCTCTGCTTGTTATTTTAATGTTCTCTTCTTCGCCCGGAACAAAGAATAGCCCCTTTTGGTGTTTGGCCAAGTAAACCGAAGCATCGTCGCTATAAAAAGACAATTCCTCTTTCCTTGCTTTAAATGCGTCGTAGAGTGGCGGAAACAAGAAAGCTTGTGGCGTTTGGACGCGATAAATATTTTCCCGTGGCAGATAGGAAATGGAATCTCCTTGAATTTCTACGAGGGAATCGTGGCTTCTAAGAGCTGGAATGGCGGTGCCTTTTTTCGTGGCTTCTTCGATGACTCTTTTTAAGAAAGAAACTTTAATATAGGGGCGGTCGGCATCATGAATTAGAACAAAAGAATCGCGATTTGCAGGATTTTCTTTGATTTTCGTTAGGGCGTGATACACGCTTTCCTCGCGGGTTTTTCCTCCTTCGACGAACGAGTAATCGAGAGGGTTTATGCCAGCGTTTTTTAGGAATTCTTGAACCTTTTCCATATCGCCTTCCGGCGTGACGAAAAACGTTTCATCAATGAAATCTGCTTCTTTTAATCGGGAAAAGGTTTCAAGGAAAAGAGGAACTTTCTTTTTTGATAGAGCGTATTGCTTTGGCGTTTTGGTTTGTGTTCTTTCGCTTTTGCCAGCGAGCAAAAGAATGGCGATGACTTTGGACATACGTAACCCCCTTTCGTTATTCTAACTTAAAAGGAGACTAAAGATAAATCTTTAAAGGGACTTGTTTTCGCGGCTTGACAAAGATTCATTAATGGCAACGCCTTGAATGATAAGGCGCATGATTTTTTCGATTTCGGTCCCTTCTCGATAATCGGCGCAAGCGATGTAATTCACGCGGCCATCTTCATAAAGACCCTTCACTTTGTCGCGATTGCCTTTCGGATAGACGGCAATTGATTTTCCACCGCTATTCTTGGCGACTATCATGGCTGGGATATCGGTCATTCCGTCGCCTATATAAACGATGTTGTTATAAGGTACGCGTCTTTCGGGTCGCTTTTCGTTAACGCCGATGTCGTCGGTGGCATCATAAACTCCTTTGGAAATGCGGTAGAGGTATTGCGTTTTTTGGGTGAAATTGATGACAAGCTTTGGCCATAAAGGGAGCTTCGTGACGGGATCAAAATAGAATTCGCATCCATAAACCATCTTGAATTCCTTATAGATTGGGCAACCGGTGACTATTTCGCGATTGCCAGAACTCACGAGGTAGTGTTCCACTTTCACATCATGTTCGTTGCCATATTCATTCACTCTTTTGAACCAATCGAGGACGCCAGGGAAGAACTTGATGTTCTTGCCCATTTCCTTAAGGTAATCGCTTGTCATTTTGATGCCTTTTTCTTCGCAGGCTTTAATCATGACGTAAAGATAGGCCAAAGTCCTTTCCATTCCTGTTTTGGCGCTAAAATCCGTGGTCTTTTTCCAAAATTCTTCCGGCGTAAGTCCAAGAGATGGGATAAAAGAGAAATTCTGCATATCGCTTATCGCTAACGTGCTATCAAAATCATAAAGAATGGCTAAAATTGGTTTTTTCATGTTTTTCACCGAACTTTCTTCGGCTTTTCAGTATAAGGCATGTCTCCTAAGAAAGCAAAAATGCGCGCTTAAAAAGCCCTATTTATTGATTTCTTCGGCTTTTCCCATAGAATTATGGCGATATGAATGGACTTAGCATTTTTCTTTATGTGTTAGCCGTCCTTCTGGTGCTTTATTTAGGCTTTTTCATCTACGTGTTGATGAGCCTTCTTTCTTTCCAAGGAAAGCTCAATAAGAGGCTTATTGCTTTCAGTGTGCTTCTTAAGGAGAAGAAGGATGTCCTCTCCACTCTTTATAACCTTTTTGATGAGAAAGGGATTTCGATCGACTCTCTGACCAAAGAAAGCTGCGCCAAAATGTGTTGGCTTAAAATCGACACGCTTAAAGAGAGTGAGATCCGGGGGGTTTCCAAAACGATTAGCGACCTTCAAAAAAGATTGACTTTATTGGTGAGCCAAAATGAGTTCCTTTCGAAAGATGAGGAAATCCTGCGCCTTTTAAGCACCCTTATGGATATCGATGGCAATTTTAGACGCATTATTGCCACCTATAACAGCGAAATCATTGGCTATGAATATTGGCGCAAGATGTGGCTTTATTCATGGCTTTTCTTTCTTTTTGGCTTCCGTAAAAGAAATCGCCTTGCTTAGAAATAGAGTTCGTAGTCGACAAGGCCATCGTAAAAGTCTTTTTCGTGACTCACGATAATAACGCTTCCAGAGTAGTTTTCGATGGCTTCAAAAAGAGCGTCCTTGGCCTTTTGGTCAAGATGGTTGGTTGGTTCATCGAAGATTAAGAAATTGCTCTTTTTAAGACTCATCAAAGCGAATCTTGCCTTGGTCATTTCACCACCGGAAAGTTCGCTTAATGGACGTAAGGCGAGCTCTTTTTTGACTCCAGTTGCTCCTAAAGCGGTTCGAATCTCGGTGTTGTTTTTTTCGGGATAGGCGTTTGCCAGAAGTTCAAATGGCGAAAGGCCCATATCGATTTTCTCGTCTTGGCTATAATAGTTCGTTACTATCCCCTCGAGCCACTTATAGGTTCCGCCTAAAGGCGGTATGAAACCTAAGATAGTCTTCAGAAAGGTTGTTTTTCCAACCCCATTTTCACCAAGTATCGCTATCTTTTCCCCTTCTTTTAAAGTGAAGCTAATAGGGGAAAGGAGTGGCATTTTATAACCAATAACGAGATTTTCAACCTGCAAAGGCTTTTGGCCGACGGGATGGGTATAGGGGAAAGAAAAGCGAATCTTCCCTTCTCCTTTGACGGGCGCGTCCATTCTTTCCAAATGCGCTAAGCGAGCGCGATGGCTTTTCGCCGCTTTCGAAGAGGTGGCACGCACGATATGGGCGGCAATGAACTGCTCCTCTTTTTTGATGTAGCGCTGCTGCGCTTCGTAATTCTTTTCGTACTGTTCTTTATCGAGCGCGTGCTGAATCAAGAAGTGCTCGTAATCGCCTTTGTAGCGGGTGATCGTTCCATTTTCTAAAACAAAGACGACATTGGCGATTCTTTCCAAAAAAGCCTTGTCATGGCTTACTACCAAGAAAGCGTTCGGATACTCAATTAAATACCGGGCAAGCCAATCCACTTGGTTCGCATCAAGGAAGTTGGTCGGCTCATCCATGATAAGAACGCTTTTTTCCTCAAGGAGCATTTTCGCCAGATAGGCTTTTTCTCTTTGCCCTGAGCTTAGCGCATGAAGAGGCATCTCCATGTGGGCTTTATCTAAACCAAGCCCATCCGTTAGCCGACCGACTTTTTCTTCGAGGGCGTAGAAGTTTTTCGAATCGAGTTCATTTTGAATGCGTTCGGCTTTTGCCAGTATTTTTTCGAAATCATTGAGGTTCAAAGCCGCCTCTTCGTAAAGCTTCTCCATGGCTTTCTCTTTGTCATAAAGCTCTTTATAAACGCCATAAAGATAATCGCTTAATGGCATGTCTTTGTCGATTTTTAGTTGCTGATCAAGATAGCTAAAGGTAACGCCGTTTGTCCATGTTACCTTTCCTTTGTCGGGGGAGAGGATACCGGCAAGGATATTAAGAAGAGTCGTTTTTCCACATCCATTGGCGCCGACAAGCACGCAATGCTCGCCAGAATTGATTTTCATGGAAGCGTTTCGGTAAAGCTCTTTGTCGCTATAATTGAAGTTGATGTTTTCGCATTCGATGAGTGCCATAGGCCACAATATAGCACCCTTTCTATTTTAAAACGAGTTGGAAGCATGAAAAAATGGCACCGGAGTGCCATTCATTTCGCTTGGTGCGGGAAACCAGAATCGAACTGGCATGGGTTGCCCCATACGCCCCTCAAACGTACGCGTCTACCATTTCCGCCATTCCCGCGGCAACGTGTATTATAAGCAGGTCTCGAAATTGCCGCAACGTTTTTTTGACGATTCTTCCGCATTTTTCTCTTCTAGGGAAGAAAGTGTTTTTTTGTTTCTTTTACTATCGTGGCCAAAAAAGGCTACAACGGCGTTTCAAGGATATGTGTTTCGAATAATTCTTAACTTATCGACCCTAAAGAGGCAATTTTTCCTTGTTGCTATAGGTGCAGAAACAAATTTCATGTCCGTTGTCGTTGAGGGGGTTGCTGCAAGAAAGAAGTTTAAAAGCGGGGTCTTTATCGATGTTTGGAAAAAAGACTTCCGCCTTCCCATCTTCATTTACTTTCGTTAGAAGAACCATATCAACATAAGGGAGCATTTGGCGATATATAGAAGCTCCGCCTATGATAAAAACGTCATCTTCAACTAAGCGCGTTTTTATGGTCTTCTTGAAATCGTCCATCGAATGAACGTTGATAACGTTATCGTAGTTATGGCTTTCATCTTTTGAAAGGACGATGTTTGTTCGATCTTTTAGCGGCCTTGCATTCGGAAAAGAGAGAAGAGTGTTTTCTCCCATGGCGACAGTATGACCTTTTGTCGTTTCGCGAAAAAACTTCATGTCCAAAGGCAAGTGGAAAAGAAGATCGTTTCTTTTTCCTATTCCAAAGTGTTTATCGCAATTGAGTATCGCAACAAGCTTTTTCATTTTAGATGGCCACCGGGATTTTCTTTCCTAGCTTCTCGTATTCGTAGTCCTCGAGTTCGAAGCTATCGACGCTAAAGTCATAGAAGTTTGTGATGCTTTTATCCATCTTTAATTTCGGCGCTGGATGGCGAGGTTTGCCCATAACTTCTTTTACCAAGTCGATATGGCGATCATAAAGGTGGGCGTCTGAAATAACGTGAATGAGCGTGCCCGCTTTCAAACCTGACACTTGGGCAAACATCAAAAGAAGGAGGGAATATTGCAAAACATTCCAGTTATTAGCGGTTAGCATGTCATTCGATCTTTGATTCAATATGCCGTTCAAGGTGTCTCCAGAGACGTTGAATGTCATCGAATAAGCACAAGGATAGAGATGCATCTCGTGCAAATCATCAAAGTTATAGATGTTCGTGAGGATGCGTCTAGAGGAAGGATTGTTCTTGAGGTCGAAAAGCACGCGATCCACCTGATCGAATTCACCCTCTGGATAAAGGGATTTCTTGGCGAGTTGATAGCCATAGGCTTTTCCGATAGAACCCGTTTTATCAGCCCAAGAATCCCAAATGTGGGAGTGCAGGTCGTGAACGTTGTTCGATTTCTTTTGCCAAATCCAAAGGATTTCATCAAGGCAATTTTTGAAAGCCGTTTTTCGTATTGTAAGAATCGGTAGTTCTTCTTGCAGATTGTAGCGGTTTACGATGCCGAACTTCTTGATGGTGTGAGCGGGTGTGCCATCCTCCCAATGAGGACGCACTTTGCAATTGGTATCCCAAACACCATCTTTTAAGATTTCTTGGCAATTTTGAATGAAAATATCATCCGCACGTGACATTGTTGTTCTCCCATCTTTTTAATAATTTTCAATTTTTCTATGCAAATCCCCTCTATTTTAAGAAGCAAAATGAGGGAAGAAAAGACAAGCCATCGCGAAATAGATAAGAAGCGTCGTCACATCCATGACGGTGGTAAGGAGAGGTTGTGCCAATAAAGCTGGATCCTTTTTAATGGCAGCGGCTCCCATGCATAATAAGGTTCCGATGAGTTTCGAAACGCTAATGGCGACAAACATTGTGATGGCCACTAAGGCCGCGAAGGTCAAAGCATGGTTTGCGAATTGCCCCGCCAAGGGGCCGGTAAATGCTTTACCATTCCAAATGGTATAGCCCGAGAAATCATAATTTGTGCCATTTTCGTCACCCACGAACCCGAGGCTCACGATGCCTGTGTATTCCTCGATGCTTATCCAAACAAAAGCAAAGACAGAAACAAAGAGAGCGATAAGCAAAGAGCTTCGCCATTCGCGCCATAAGACTTTAAGCGTATCGCGTGGCCCAAATTCATTCATAGCCAAAGAACGAATCATCATGCCGGTTGTTTGGCCACCCGCGTTCCCCCCTGTATCCATAAGAGTGGGGATGAAGGAAATGAGAATAGGAAGATGGACAAATATTTTTTGGAGCTCCAAACGGTTGAGCACCATCGTGGTAAAGGTCCCTAATATAAGCAAGCCGATAATCCAAGGGAAACATTTTTTGGCGTTTTCCCAAATGGACATCCCCATATAAGGTTTTTCCGTTGGCTCCATGTTGGTGATACGGGCAAAGTCTTCGTTGGTTTCTTCGGTGATGACATCGACCGCATCGTCAACGGTGACAATACCCGTCAAGCAATCGTCATCGTTTAGGACCGCCATGGCGTTAATGTCGTATTTGCGGAACATATTACCAACCTCTTCTTGGTCGGTATTGACATGGCAATAGGGAGCATCTTTGTTCATGATTTCGCATAAAGCTTGATCTTCTTTTGCAAAGATGAGGTCGTCCAAGTCGACCGTTCCTACGAATTTGCGTTTGTTGTTGCGAATGAAAAGGGTGTATACCGTTTCGGCTTCCTTGCCTATTTCCCGAATGGTTTTGATGGTGTTTCCGACCAGATCCGTTTCCTTGAATTCCAAGTATTCGGTGGTCATGATAGCGCCCGCCGTTCCTTCTTTGTATTTCAAAAGACGGTTAAGGTCTTCCCGCATGTTTTTATCGGCAGCGCTAAGAACCTTTCGTGCCAAGTTTGCGGGCATATCGCCAATGGTATCGGCGATATCGTCGGCCGATTGGCTGTTAATAAGAGAAACAAGTTCCTTGTCGGTCATGGCCCGGACGAGTTCTTCTTGCTTTTCTTGCGATAAATCGTCGAATAATGGCGCCGTGAAGGAACTTTGGTTGTCACGGAAGAGGGTGATGAGTTCTTTTGGCTCAAGGTCTTCTGCCGCCAAGGCGATGTCGGGGTCTGGAACGTTATCGAAAATCTCGGTCATCTTGGCCTTATCGTGCCGATTGATGGCTTCTTTCAAAACGTCGCTATTGAATTTATTCGAAGTGATGTCTTCGGATGTTAATTCGTCGTGAGGGGTATCGATTTCGTTGGGTAATGGTTCCGATTCTTTAACTTGCTTGTCGTTTTCTTCGGCATCGGGAGTCTTTTTATTTTCCTCGTCCATGTTTGCTGTCCCCTCCTTTTTATTAACGCTAGTCTAGCTTAAATGTGTCTTTAGTAGAAAGTTTTTTCTCACCATTTTTTGAAGAGCACGGAAGAAAATTCTTTTTTATCCTTCAAAGCAAATCAGAAGCATATAATATTGATGCTTTTAAGGAGAAAAAAATGGCTGAATTAAAGTTTCTTGTCGAGACGAGCGCTCGTCATATCCATGTGACTCAAGGCGTTTTGGATCGCCTAATGCTTTCGGAAGAGGAAATCAAAGAGGGAAAACACGCTACGCTCGAAGTGAAGAAAATGCTTTCGCAACCTGGTATGTTTGCGAGCACCACGAAGCTTGACATTTATGGACCTGTCAATCCCAAGACGGGGAAGGAATCCTGCATTAAGAACGTTTCGATTCTTGGTCCGGTGCGCCATTATGACCAAGTTGAAATTAGTGGCACGGACGCCCGTTCTTTGAAGGTCAATGCGCCTATTCGCGAATCGGGAGACGTCAAAGGGAGCGCCCCGATTAAACTTGTGAACCCACTTAATGGAAATGTTGTTGAGCTTAAAGAAGGCTGCATCATCGCAAAGCGGCATATCCATATGACTCCGGCAGACGCGGAAGCCTTTGACGTTAAGAATGGCGACATTGTTCGCGTGCTTATCGCTGGGACCGGTCGAGAGACCATTTTTGGAGATACGGTCATTCGCGTATCTCCGAGTTACCATCTCGATATGCATATCGATACCGATGAATCCAATGCTGCTTGGGCAGGTGGCGAAGTATATGGCACGCTTGTGAAGTAAAGGATGGAAAAGACCTATCGTTATCTCCCAAAAAACGTTTGCTCTCGGGAGATGATTATCGTGATGGATGGCAACATCATCAAGAAGATCACGACCATTCGGGGCTGCCCTGGGAACACGCAAGGCGTGAATCGCTTATGCGAAGGGCGAGATTGCGATGAAGTGATTGCGCGCCTGGAAGGCATTCGTTGTCCAGGATCCCAAAATGGCATGACTTCTTGCCCCAATGAGCTGGCGGCTGCTTTAAAAGAGATAAAGGCGGGAAAACTTCTCCCTGACGATTGATTCTTAAGGCCAATTCTATGAAGAGTTGGCTTTTTCTTATCGTTTCACTTTAAAAACGATTAGAAAAGGATAAAATACTTAGCGCAAAAAGTTCTTCATCAAGAAGCGTCTTAAAGAGGACCGAACAAGAACGCTAGCAACTCCTTTGCAAAAAAGAAGGTAAGTGCTTGTCCTCAGCTGGAACCCACTTCCAGAACGATGAAGAGAGGAATGACTCCATGAGGGCTTCCACTGAGTGGGAGTTCTTTTTGTAGAAAGGTTCCTCTCAATGGAAAAAGAAAAAATCTTATTCACAAGCGAAAGCGTGTCTGAAGGTCATCCTGATAAGGTATGCGATCAAATCGCGGATGCCATACTGGATGATATCTTGATTCACGATCCTGATGCTCATACGGCCGTTGAGGTTTTTGCTACGACCGAATACATATTGATTGGTGGCGAAGTGACATCCGACTACGTTTCGCCTTACAAGGATATCGCTCGAAAAGTTCTTAAAAGAGTCGGTTACACCTCGAAAGAAATAGGTATTGGCGCTGATACTTGCGAAATTGATTGTCGTATTAAAACCCAATCTCCCGATATCGGAATGGGGATCGAGAGGAAAGATATTTTAGAGATGGGGGCTGGCGATCAAGGCATCATGTTTGGCTATGCCAGCGACGAATCCGAAGGATATATGCCATTGCCTATCTCGATAGCTCATAAACTTGTTCGCCTTGCTTCCAATCTTCGGAAAGAAGGTAAATTTCCTGGTTCGAGACCGGATATGAAATCGCAAGTGACAATTGACTATAGCAATCCTGCGGAACCTCGTATCGATACGATGCTTATGTCTTGCCAACACGACCCAAACGTAGATTTATCCTCTTTCAAGTACTTCGTCACCCAAAATATTATGAAGCCGGTTGCGAAATCGTTTCATATGAATGAAAACTTCAAAGTTCTCATCAATCCTACAGGCCGCTTTGTTATAGGGGGACCGGCAGGCGATACTGGCTTGACTGGAAGAAAAATCATTGTTGATACCTATGGTGGAAGCGCCCGTCATGGCGGGGGCGCTTTCAGTGGCAAAGATCCGTCGAAAGTGGATCGAAGTGCTTCCTATTACGCCCGCTACATCGCCAAGAATATCGTGGCTTCTGGAGCTTGCAAAAGATTAGAAGTCCAGCTTTCTTATGCCATTGGGGTTGCAGAACCTCTTAGCATTGCGGTGGAAACTTTTGGTACCGAAAAAGTCTCGAAAGATAAGATCTTAGAAGCTATTCATCTTTATTTTGATGCACGCCCTGGCGCGATTATTACCGCTTTTTCCTTACGCAAACCGACTTTTAAATATGCTGAGCTTTGTAACTACGGGGCTTTTGGAAGACCGGATTTGGATTTGCCTTGGGAAAAGTTAGATAAGGTGGAAAACCTACAGAGATTCTTTTTTAGAAAAGGTTAACATTTCATTTATATATTCGATATATTCGGAATAATATCTTTGATTTCTTGTCGTTTTTTATAACTCCTTTAAAATGATGGTGTAAGGGTTAATAGCCCTGGAGGTACATAAGGTATGAAATACCAAATTATCGGCAAGAACATTGAAGTCACCGATTCTATTCGTGCAGCCATCGAAAAGAAACTTGCACGCATGGATAAGTACTTCGTAATCAATGACGACGTGCTATGCCGAGCCGTCTGCAGCTCCTATAAGGTGGGGGCAAAAGTTGAAATTACCATTTTCTGCAAAGAGATGGATTTTAGGACGGAAGTAAGAAACAACGATCTCTATGCCGCCGTTGATATCGCAATCGACAAACTCGAGGATCAAATGCGTCGCCTTAAAACGAGGATGAATCGTTTGAAGGATGAAGATTTGGGTTTGGGTCGTTCTTTGGCGATTGAAAATCTCAAGGACGAGGATGATGAAGATGCCAATGAGACGCTTGTCCGAACTAAGTCAATTTATCTCGAGCCGATGAGTATTGATTCCGCTATCGCGAGAATGGACGCTCTTGGTCATTCTTTCTTCATCTATCTCGATTCCGAAGACAACGAAATTTCAGTTGCCTACAAGCGTCTTGATGGTGGGTATGGTGTTATCCAAGCCGAGAATAAGTTAAAAGACTAACGTAGATTATTTATAAAAACGCTAGGTTCTATCGAGCTTAGCGTTTTTATTATCGTATGAATTAACCAACAAAAACAAAAAGTTTACTAACATCATTTTTTGTATTATCATTCGACTATGAGAAAAACCCTTTCGAAAAAAGTCATACGGGGAAAAGAATATTTCTATCTTTCCTACCGAAAAAAAGGAAAACTTGTTTCTGAATATCTCGGATCTTCTTCGTCAACGAAATTTAAAAATTATCTCTATTCTTTGTTGCGTGAACCAAATTCATCCGGCTATGAGAAAGCTAAAAGAGAGAATTTTAAAAAAGGTTTCCCAGTTTGTTATATCGAGGATGGCCATATTGTGTACGAATATAAAAATGGCGCTTCCGAATGGATGAATGCCGCTTTCGAAGTGCTTAAGGTCAGTCATGAATAAAAAAATCGCTGCCACTCTTATTTTGGTACTTGGGCCCCTTGGGTCCGGGAAAGGTACTTTTTCACAGTGTTTTAAGAGTTCTTTTTTAAGGACTTTCCCCACGCTTCCCCTTCAAGAGGGAATCAAAAGGAAAAAGTCGTTTTGCCATCAAAGCGATTTAAGCGATGACGGAGATTTTGTTTTAATAAAGAAAGCCAGAGATCAAGGCTTCAAAATAGTTTGCTATTGTCTCTTTGCAGCCCGCTTAGTTTGCCAGGAGAGGAACCGTTTTAAATGGCTTTCTAAGGGAGAATTATGGAAGGGAAGCGGCTTTCGAGAAGATTATGAGAACTTCTATGATCGCATGCTTGATGTCTATCCATCCTTAGATATGGTGTTTTTCGTCGAAAATCAGAAATATTTCCATTTTGTTGGCGTTTATAATTCCGTCAGTACGCCTTCTTCTCTTTTTGAAAAGAAGCTACGAAAAGAAAAGGGTTCTTGCGACCGCATTGTTAAGACTTAAGATTATTTTTAACGAAATTTGATTGTCATCGAGAAAAGTCCTAAAATATCGACCATGCCAATTGACAAGATTATCGCTACGGATTTAGATGGAACTCTTTTCTACCCAAAGAAAGCTTTTCGCATGGTTTCTAGGGCGAACAGGGCTTTTATTGATCGCTTTATGGATGATGGCGGAAAGCTCGTTCTCGTGAGCGGAAGGACTCCTTTTTCTTGCGAGAAACTTGCTTCGAAATTGGGGAGAAAGTTAGATTTTGTCGCTTGCAATGGTGCCTGCGTCGTTTCTAACGGCTCGCTTATTAGGGATGTCAGTTTTGAGACGCAGAGCCTTAAGAAAATGTTAGAAAACATCCGCTCCGAATATCCTCTTATGTTGACCGCTCTTTTTACGAAGCATAGAGGAATGGTTATCAAGTGGAGCGACTTAACGAAATTTACGGGACTAGGCTATCGTCTATATACCTTTTTTCAGTTCAATTACCGGGAATTATTTGTTTGTAGTGACCGCGTATTTTACGAGGAACTTGAGAAAGGCGAGGTCTATAAAATTCTTTTGATGTTCGGAACTTCGAAAAAAAAGATAGAAATGGCCGAAAAAGCGACTTCATTATTGGCTGAGGCTTATCCTGATGCTTCCTTTGCCTGGTCGAAGCAGGCGGTGGAAGTCACGCCGAAGAATTGCACGAAGAGCGATGGTCTTTTGTTTTATCTTGAATACAATCACTTGAATCACGATAATGTATTAGTTGTAGGGGATAGTGGAAATGATATTTCCATGTTTGACGCATTCCCTAAAACAAGCTTCTGCATGGAGCATTCGCCCCAAAGCGTCCAAGAACATTCCGCTCACCTAATCAATAGGTTTTATGAATTGGAGGACTATGTCTACCCATCTGCGGAGAAAAAATCCCCAAAGAAAGAAACGGAAAAGGAAGGAAAACGTTAATGAATCAAATTTCTGAAGTGTTGGCCACTCTCGAACATTACAAAGTGGCCGTGCGTGATACTCTTGAGTATACGCTTACAAAGGACAACTATGACGTTGCTGCGTTCAACGAGAAGAAAAGAAGCATTCTCATCGAACTCGAACAACCAACGCCCTTAAAATCCATCATCGATAACAGTGGTGAGAATGGGCAAAAACTCGAAAAGCTTATTCGTGATTTCTATGAACAAGTCTATGGCGAGCACAGCACAATCTTAAAAGCGGCCGAAGATGGTCTTCGGGTCGACCATGCTCAACACATTGCCATTTTCAAAGGCGTTATCCCCATCCACGAAAACATTGAGGCGATGGTCAAAGGCATTTTGGCCGATGCCCATAAGAACAACGTTGATGTGCAAAACGCCGAGGCTGTTGATAAAGCCGAAGAACGCCTTTATCGCGCTGTTGCTTATCTTTCTCTCACCAATCAACTCATCAAGCTTTTTGGTGATTATAACCAAGCTCGCCGCGAGGCTAAAGGCGAAGAGACCGCTGCCTCTCGTTTTATCGGCAACGATATCAATCAAATCATTCAACTTCTCCAAACCATTCGCGCCAATAGCAATTTGACTGATGAACGATATATGGGCGTCCAAGACAAGGTATTCACCCTTGTCGAATATATGACCGGGCGCCGTGATCTCCCAATGGGAAAAGGATTTGGTGAAGCCATCCGCGAAACCCAAGATGCCATTAACGGTTTCGTCCGTGAAGTTGAGCCTGCTTTCAGAGATCTCTATGTGCCATTTATCAACGAGCTCGTTGAAGCTGCTAAGAAAAATGGCAACAAAATCGGCGGTGGCGATAAGCCATCCGAAGAAGTTAAGGCTTAATTATTAGGTTCAAGTAAGGATTATTATGGTAGAAGTCGTTAAGAAAAAGACCAAAGTTTCAAAAGGCGAAGTGGCCTCCATCATTATCTATTCCATTCTTGGCGTAGCGGGACTCGTCTTTGTGGTCCTTGGCTTTATTAGCGCCTACCTTCCCAAAAAGAGCAGTGAAAATTGGACGGGAGAGGCCGCTTTTACGGAAGCGATGCATATGAGTTATCGCGTTTTTGGAGCGATTCTTCTCGTTGCTGCCGCTCTAATCGCTGTTATTTGTTTAAACCTTTTTGCTAAGAAAAGCGATGTGGATAATGAACGTGCGGAGCGTCGTGCTCAGCGTCTTAAAATTATCGCTGACAGTGATGCCGTAAGCGATAGCAAAAAAGCAGTGGAAGAAGCGGTGGAAGTTAAAACCGAAGCCAAAGACGAGACGAAATAGCTTATCTTCCTATCAAAAGCCTGCGTTCCTCGAAAGAAGGTGCAGGTTTTTTATTGCCTTTAAAAGACTTAGTAGAAAAGAAGACGTAAAAGAAAATGGCAATAATTTATAAATGAAAAGAAGTATCTAGCCAATATGAATAAATGAGAGGTAACAATAATTGCTTTAATAAAATAGTGAGGTTTTGCATAGGATATTTTGTTTTTTAAACAATTTAGATACGTTATGAGAGGCTTTGAAATCGGGAGTTTTAGGCGCTCCGGGAGGAGCTGCGGCGCTTTCCCAACCCTGCTTTTGTAGGAGCGATAATGCCTTTTGGGCATCCTCGGCCTCAATTCCATTTTCCTTATCAACCGATTCATCTTGGCGTTGCTTATCTCCGTCCCGCCGGCTCAAATCACAGCGGCCGCTCTCTTCACGTCATATCGCCTTTTTGACGATTTGAATATCGCGGCTTTCTCTGCTATCAAATCGGCGTTTTGGCGTCTTTGCCGGCGTGCTTATGGCGATAGAGGCGGATCGATTTGGCCAATTTGGCAATTGACAAAAGCTCCCCGAGCCTGATTTTCGGGAACTGCTCGCGGGTTTTGCTCCACGGCTTTGGCTTTTTTCGCTGTTCCTTGATTCGATTCCTGCGCGTCGATCAAGGTCTTAATTTTTTTAGATAGGAAACCTCCGCCTCGGATTTCCTCAACCGCCTTTTCAATTCGGCGATCCTCGAGCGGAGCTCCGCCTCCGTGCATTCCTTTTGACATCAGGTTTCCTCCGGCACATTGATTTTGATGCTTCTTCGCCTCCTTCGTCGGCATCTCGCCCGATGCCACGAGGGACGCGACGGCAAGGATGATGGCTCGAGGTGAACTGCTAATTATAAAAATAGACAACCGACAGGCGGGTGCCATACATTCAAACGTAGGCGACTACACAACCCCCTAGGGGTCCATCCTTTTGGGATAAACGGAACGGATGCGGATTAAGTCAAATACACATAATTTGGGACACTCCCGAAGGAGGGGAGCAAAAACGATCTCCCAATGGTAAAATAAGGCATGTGCAATACCTCCTTAAGCAAGAATATTGTACATTAAGCCTGTTTTTCGCCAAAACGGGCTTATTTTTGCAAAGAAAAAGAGCCGTTAAGATTTCTCATTTCTTAACAGCCCCTTGAACTTTCGATGGCGGAGCAATAGTTCCTCGGTACGAACACACTTTATTTAGACTTTTTCATATTGAAGTCGGAAGAAAATTCTTTGACGTTCAATTTCGGCTTTTAACTCCTGCTCGGTTGGAAGGTAAGTTTTATATTTTGCGGCAAAAAGTTGATTGTTGGTATGAAGCCTTGAATATTTTGCTACACAGTCATCTGTATCCGAGCAGAGCAAAATTCCAATTGTTGGATTATCATCTTCTTGTTTTTCCTTTTCATCATACATTTGAACATACATATCCATTTGTCCAACATCTTGATGAGTCAATTTGCCCATTTTTAAGTCGATAAGAACGAAACATTTGAGAATAAAGTTATAAAAAACTAGATCGATGTAATAATCCTCTTTTTCTGTGTGAATTCGTTTTTGGCTTGTCACAAAAGCATAGCCCTTCCCCAATTCCATCAAAAATTTCTTCATGTTCTGAATTAAGCAATTCTCCAAATCTTTTTCTACGTAACTGCATTCAGGAAGATTGAGAAACTCCAAAATTGCTGGGTTCTTTATGAAATCCAATTCTTTGTCTTCGGTCGAATCATTTCTATTATTCAACATTTCTCGTTTTACCAATTCTTTTTTCTGAGATTTTAAGATTCGATAATAGTATTGCGTTGATACATTTCTTTGCAGTGCTCTAACACTCCATGACTGTGAGAGTGCTTCTCTTTCATACCATTTTCTTGCCACTTGATCCTCAACTTGCAAAAGAACCAGATAATGTGACCAGGAAAGAAAAGATTGTCTAGACACCGTTTGGAAAATGTCGGGATAATTTTTATAAAACGAAAGAAAATTATAAAGCGACATTTTTCCAAAACCTTTTCCATATTTCAACGTCAACTTTTTGGATAAAAGCTTTATGATTTCTAACCCATAGTTTTCTTTTCTAGTATCTTTCAGTTCTTCTTCATGGATGCGTTTCCCAATTAGCCAATTCCGTTGAATCAAAAAAACATTCACAGATTGGTATGCAGAATGTTTCGCCTTCTCAATCAAAGCGGAAATATCAGTAAAAATATCGTTTTTAACTTCTTGAATAGCAATAAGATTCGTTCCTTCTGCTTCACCTTTCAATAAATCGAATTTGTTTAAAAGCTCATAATTAGGATTATAATGACCGTTTTCAAGTCGATTGATCGTTGAAAAACTGACTCCAAGTTTATTGGCGAGTTGCGTTTGCGTTAGTCCACTAGATTTGCGAAAAGTCTTAAGTTCATCTTTAAATTCCATGAAATTGCCCCTTATATTATTATAGCACAAATGCTATAATAATATATGTAAAAACAAAAAACACGGATTTCTCCGTGTTGAATTTTCGATGGCGGAGGAATAGGGATTCGAACCCTAGCGCCCAGTTACGAGCCTATGAGCTTTCCAAGCCCACCCCTTCGACCACTTGGGTATTCCTCCATGCGTTTTAAGACGCAAAAGGAATTATAAAGAGGTCGCCTCCACTTTTCAATAACGTTTAAGCAAAGAAGGTCTTATCTCTTATGGTATAATTAAAGTTATGAAAGAAATCTTGATTGATCACAATAATGCCGGCCAAAAAATAGAGAAATTTGTTAAGAATTTTCTTAAAGAGGCACCTCTCGGGTTCATTTATAAAGCATTTCGGAAAAAGGATATCAAAGTAAATGGCCATTGGGTTCGGAAAGATGTTGTCTTAAAAGAGGGTGATGTTCTTCGAATCTATGTGACGGATGAGCAATTAAAAGATTTCTTGCAGCCGAAGAAAGCGGTAAAGAAGAACCTCTCTTATCCTATTATTTATGAAGACAGTAATATTCTCATTGTGAACAAGCCAAGTGGCATTATGGTCGTTGGAGATGGAAAGGAAACAAGAAAGACGTTAGCAAAAGAGGTTGTCGATTACCTTTATTTTAAAGGGGAATATGATCCCAATAGCGGTGCTTTCACTCCTGCTCCGGCCCATCGAATCGATAGGAATACTTCTGGTCTTGTTCTTTTCGGCAAGAACGACGCGAGTTTAAAGGCTTTAACCGAATTGTTTAGAAATCGTGAAAACATCTGCAAAACCTACCTCGGTTTGGCGAAAGGCGAGATATCGGAGGCTGGAGAAATCGATAAGCCGCTCAAAAAGGATTCGAATAAGGGGATGGTTTATGTTTGTTCCTATGAAAAAGGCGGGAAAGAGGCGAAAACCAAATATCGCCCTGTTGAATTCTTTGATGGTTATACCCTTTTGGAATTGGAATTGTTGACGGGCAGAACCCATCAGATTCGCGTGCACTTGGCGAGTATCCTTCATCCTCTGGTCGGAGATGGGAAGTATGGCGATTTTGAAACGAACCGTTTTTTTAAGAGCCGTTTTGACTTTGATCATCAATTTCTCCATGCATCCAAAATCCGATTTGGAAAAATAGATGGAGCCCTTTCTTATCTCGACGGCAAAACATTCGAGGCGCCTTTCTCTAAAGACGAGGTCAAAGTTCTTTCCTCTTTAGAGAAACTTCCCTAAAATCTTTTTAAAAGGAGAATTTCATGAATTCCATTCAAGAAAATTATGAACGCTGGCTTTCTTCCCCTTTGGTTTCGGAAGAAGACAAAAAAATTCTTCGCGCGATGAGCAAAGAAGAAATTGATGATGCTTTTTATCAAGATGTTGAATTCGGCACTGGTGGCATGCGTGGGGTCTTAGGGCCTGGGAAAAACCGCATCAATTCTTTTACGATTGCCAAAGCTACGGTCGGTTTCGGGCTTTTTCTTTTAAAGAAATATCCGAATGCGAAGGAAAGAGGTGTCGTTATTTCCCACGACAATCGTTATCACTCCCGCGATTTTACCCTTGAGGCGGCCAAGATCCTTAATCGCATGGGTATCCGTTGCTATATTTTCGATACACTTCGTCCCACACCTGAATTAAGTTATGCCGTCCGTTATACGAAAGCAGTCGGCGGCATCATGATCACTGCCTCGCATAACCCCAAACAATATAACGGCTACAAGGTTTACGATGATTTTGGCTGTCAGCTTGTGCCCGAAGAAATTCTTCCTTATCTTTCTATCCTAGCTTCTTTGCCCGATGAATTGAGTGTCAAAGTCCCAGAAAGCGAGACGATAGCTGAAACGACCATTCTTGGAAAAGAAGTTGATGATTCTTATGTGGCAAAAGTTGAAGGCATCCAAATCCATCCAGAACTCGAAAAGAAGGGCTTTAAGGTCGTCTATAGTCCCCAACACGGCGCTTCTTATGAAAGCGCGATGCGCGTTTTTAAAGATTTGGGATACGAAATCTACCCAGTTGTGGCGCAATGCGTCCATGACCCTGCTTTTGGGGCCACTCTTTCGCCGAATCCAGAAACAGCGGAAAGCTTCGTTGAATCCATCAAACTTGCCAAAGAAATCGGTGCCAACCTTTGTGTTATGACCGATCCGGATGGCGATCGCTGCGGCCTTGCTTACCTTTCGAGCAAAGGCGCTTATGAACGCTTTACCGGCAATCAAAGCGCCGCTCTTCTTATGGATTACATCTTCACAGAACGTAAGAAAATGGGCGTTCTTTCTTCTTCTGGCGTCATGTATGACACCATTGTCACAAGCGATCTCGGAAGGAAAATCGCTCAATCCTTTGGCGTAGCTAACGAATCTTTCCTTACTGGTTTCAAATATATTGGTAATCGGATCGATTATTATGAAAAACTTGGGAAAGGCCCGCATTTCGAATTCGGATATGAGGAAAGCTATGGCTGCCTGATTGCCCCTTTTGTTCGTGATAAAGATGGTGTTCAAGCTATCCTTTTATATACCGAAATGGCTTTATACTATCACCTTAAAGGCATACCTCTTGATGTCGCCTATGAAAATCTCGAGAAGAAATACGGTTATCATGAGACGATGACGGATAACGTCTATTTCGAGGGTCCAAGCGGAGCCAAAGAGATGGCCAATATCATGAATGAACTTCACCAAAACGCCCCCAAGGAAATACTTGGCAATAAAATCGCCTATGTCGAAGACTATAAGAAACGTCTAAGAACCGATATGAGAACAGGCGCTTCGACCGCGCTCACGCTTGAAGAAGCGGAAGTCGTCCGGCTTATTTTCGAAGACACGAGCTGGATCGCCATCCGTCCTAGTGGAACGGAACCGAAATGCAAATTCTATATTGAAGTCTTTCAAAAGGATAAGGAAGGAATTAAAGAAAAGGCACGCGCGATGCTTGACACCCTAAAAAAAGAATTAGGCGTTAAAGCATAATCTTAATCGCTATTCTGTAGGGGCGCCTTTGGGTGCCCTTTTTTAAGAGGAAATCGAGAAGATACTTGCTAGCGTTTTAGCGACGCCGTCCTCATCGTTGCTTCCCAGCGTCTTAGGGAATTTCCGAAGCGATTCCGATTTTGTATTGGCGATGGCAAATCCCCTTTTGGCGAATGAAATCATGCCCTCGTCGTTTTTTCCATCACCAAAGGCAATAATTTTTTCGCGAGGGATTTGCATCGTTTTTGCAATTTCCTTTAAAGCGTTCCCTTTATCTTTCCCTAAGATAAAAAGTTCGCTATAAGGCATATTGCTCCAATGACGATAGGAGTAAGGGGGATGGTCTTTCATGAACGCGGAAATGCCTTCTTCTATTTTTCTTTTCGCCTCGAACACGACGATAAAAGGATCTTTCTTCAAAACTTCTTTGAGGTCGTTTTTCCTATTGGATGCGCCATATGGAAAATAGGGATTCAAACGGGGATCGTCTTTTTTGAGGAAAAGGCAATCGTCGTCATCTTCGATAAGGAAGTTTTCGATTTCCTCTTGGTACTTCGACAGAATCTTTTCGACGACGTTCTTATCGATTCGATATTCAGAACAAGGGAAGGAAGGGTCTTTGGGATTTAAGGCCAAAAGACCGTTATAAGCGATAATCGGAGAGGAAAGTCCAAGCAACTCATAATAAAACAAAATATTTCTTGGCGGCCTTCCGCTTGCTAAAACAATTTCATGCCCTTGTTGCCGAAGGACGTTCAAAATATGGGCGGTATAATCGCTCAATTGGTATTTTGAATCTAAGAGTGTGCCATCCAAATCGATGGCAATGAGGCATTTATTTGTCATCCAATATGAGAAGCCCAACGGCTTTTTGCGCTTTTTTGAGGGTTCGCCCGGCGATGATTCTTGCCTTCGCGGCGCCTTCCTTAAGAACATCGATGTAGGCTTTACTGCTCTTTATTTCTTCGTAACGAGCACGGAAAGGCGTTAATTCTTCAATGATTTTATCGGCAACCGCTTTTTTGAATTCTCCATAAAGAGAATTGGCGAATCTCTTTTCGGATTCTTCGACTGCTTCGTTATTCAAAGAGGCGTAAATCGTAAGGAGGTTCGAGATGCCTGGCTGTTTTATAGGGTCGTAATGGACTTTGGCCAAGAGATCGGTTTTCGCAGACATCACTTTCTTTCGAATGATGTTGAAATCGTCTTTTAGGAAAATATCTCCTTTTGGATCGCTTTTGCTCATTTTCTTCGTGGGATCGCTTAAGGACATGATCCGAGCGCCGACTTTCGGCGAAATGGCTTTTGGCATTTTGAATATCTCTTTGCCATAACGGGCGTTGAAGCGGTGGACTAAATCGCGGCAAAGCTCAACGTGCTGCACTTGGTCATTC
>ERZ808240.2132-NODE-2132-length-22513-cov-76.907427_pt1 | contig 22513 bp, 13 predicted proteins | sample MGYA00521084_ERZ808240 | MGnify/ENA primary metagenome ERZ808240 (study PRJEB31516, sample SAMN03275571) | gut metagenome | biome: mammalia-associated habitat; material: feces | host: Papio cynocephalus | place: Kenya | collected 2012-08-06 ...
GGGAGTCTCGCTGAAAGCGGCGCCGATACGTGAATGACCGTGCTGCAGGAAATGAACGGCTGCCTTTCGGACGCCATAGTGATGATTGGTCCGAACGGAATCGACATAGCAGGTTCCTAGAATAGGCTGATCTCGTTCCACGGTGACCACTGGAACAGTGGAACGTTCTATCCAATTCCAGGTTTGTTTTCCGTATTCGGGATGTGCGTTGGGTGTGGCGATGATTCCGCATACCGTTGGATCGTCGGCGAAGTTTTGCAGAATACGCTCCTCGTGGATATCGTCGTCATATGCGGATTCCTTTACAATGAGACGCATGCCGTAGCGTGCCGCGGCCTCGTACATATGGTCGATGACATTGGGCCAGAAAAAACTGGGTTCCGGAAACATGATTCCAATGGCGGGCTGGTCCAAAGGAAGATTGATCGGGCGCTGAAGACGATCGGCCTCAGCCAATGACGATGGCGCCGTTGACTGCGTTGCGGGTGATTCAGTTGCGGAACTTATCGACATGGCTCCGCCTCGTACGCGTTTTAGTAATCCGGCCTGAGCCAATGTCGCCAGATCTCTGCGGATGGTGATGTCCGTGGTTCCCAGTTTTTGCGCAAATTCAGGAATGGTCACGACGTCATGGTTGGTGAGTATGTTGAGTATTTCATTTTGTCTTTCGGCCGGCAGCAAATTTCGTTGCGGGGTTTGTCTGGCCGTCGTCTTTGTCATAGCGCGTTGTTCCTCACCTGATGAAAATCCACTCTCCATGTTTGAGCGGATATGAACATAGTACAAAGTATCTATGATGTTTCGGCATGCCCAAGCAGTGTGAATGATGTCCTCAATTAGAAAATTGAGCAAATTTGATTAAAAATGATTAAATATGATATTCTAAATATGTCAATTCGGCTTCACGAACAATGAAGTGGTCGAAAAGCAAATTGAAGGGATGGACGGATGTCTTCTTTCCGCAATGAATTCTGGACGTCGACGTCGGGTGACTTGACGCAGCGCCGCGATGCCATAAAAGTACCGGCGTTCACCGATGATCCGGGCGACGCCACCAAAATCGTAATTGATACGGCTGACCGCAAGCAGCCGTGGATCGGTGCGGGCGCTGCCATCACCGATGCCGCGGCATCGCTGATTTGGAACTCCATGAATGCGGAGCAGCGTCATGCGTTCCTTGATGACTGCTTCAACCCCGCCAAGGGCGGCTTCTCGGTGATTCGTATTCCTCTGGGATCCTGCGAACCTGCCGCGCAGCCTTATTACACGTATGATGATGTCCCTTTCGGCGAGCACGATAATCTGCTTACCAAGTTCTCCCTTGGAGAGGGCGAACCGGGGGCTCCGGATGCCACCAAGGATTTCAAGCACATCATCCCCGTCGTGTTGGAGATTCTGAAGATCAATCCCGCGGTCAAGATCATCGCCAGTCCATGGAGTGCCCCCGCATGGATGAAGAACACCGGCCACCTGTGTCAGGGTGGTCGGTTGCGCTTCGGCGAATGGACCGGTAACGGATTCGATCCGATGCATGATTCCTTCGAAGGATGCTATGCCCGTTATTTCGTCAAGTACGTTGAGGAAATGGGCAAGTTGGGCATTCCGATTTGGGGCGTGACGGTGCAGAATGAACCGTCCAATGCGCCGAAATGGCCGGCGATGATGTGGACGCTCAAGGAACAGGCCGCCTTCGCCGCCGATTTCCTGCGTCCGGCATTCAATGAGAAGTTCCCGGAAATGCGAATCTTCATCAACGATGATTCCACGCATAATCTGAGGTGGCCGGTTCGAGAACTGGTCACCCCTGAACAGGCCGCTGCGGTGGACGGACTTACCGTGCACACGTATGAAGGACCATATTCCAACTTCTTCAACGCATCCCGCTCGTATTCGCATTGGATGTTCGGCATGACGGAACGCCGCTGCATGATTGAGGAGACTCCGGAAGATGCCGCGCACATCATGTCCGGCATTATCGGCAATTGGCTGGTGCGCAACGGCGAGAGCTTCATTGCATTGTGGAACCTTGCCCTTGACGAGCGCGGTCTGCCGAACCAAGTCGGTGCCACCGGACGTCGCGGCGTGGTGACCATCCAGCATGAGACCGGTGAGGTGATCCGCAATCTCGAGTACTTCATGCTCAGGGCTTTCGGTCAGGATGTCGAACCTGGATCCGTGGTGGTGCGTTCCTCCAATTACACGCCTGACGGCTGGTCCGGTGGCTTGGGGTCGGTGGCGTTCCTGGCGCCCAATGGCGATGTCGCCGCGCATATCTACAACCCGACCGGCGAACCCATCGAAGCTGCGGTGACCATCAATGGTGAAGGTGGTTCCTGGCAGAAGGTCACGGTGCCGGCGTGGGGCACTGTGACAGTCCACAAGGGATATGGAGATATCAATACATCGCTGGTCCCGGAAGATGATGAGTTCGAACTGAATCCCGCGCCGACCCACTTGCTGGGGGATGTCGCTCCCGGCAAGGTCAGGGTGTGGGGCTCTGATGAGTGATTGATTCATACGGGGGTCGTTTTTGACGGTCCCCGTATTTTTTATTGCGCATGATGAAAGGAATACAGATGCATATCGTGACGGTTGTTCTGGTCGTAGCTGCGCTGGCGGTGGGCGATCTCGTCATTGCCTATGTACGCAGGCATTGATTTTGGCTTTTTGATTTGTATTCAATTGCCTCGGAACCATAATGATTCCGAGGCAATTGAATACAGACATGCTTGTTACGGTTTCTTGCCTGCTGCTTTTATGAAAAATGGAGGGATGTTCCCTCCATTTTTCCCTTATCTGTCCGTCACATCTCGCCCTTGAGGCGACGCTCCTCAAGAATCTTGGCGTTCTGCTTGGAAACCTCGCCGGACAGCGGATAGAAGAACAGCAGAATGATGGCGATAAGACCATTGCCGATCGCAGGCGCGAGTGTGGCGACACCATAGATGTTGTTCAGCGTATCGGTGCTTTGCGTGATGACCTGCCCTGAGGTGGCGGTCACATAACCAGTGGCTGCCAGCACGACTGCCGGAAGAAGGCCGGACAGCGCCTGACCGATCTTGCGGGCGAACATGTATCCGGTGTACACGGTGCCATCCTCGCGGGTATGGGTTTTGACCTGGATGTCATCGATGATGTCGGTGATGAAGCTCCACACCATAAGGCCGAACACGCCGTTGCCGAACATGGCCAGAACAGACATGGCGACAAAGACATACGGATTGGTGATATGCATCAGGAACATGATGACATAGACGACGGTGGTCACCACGAGCAGCGATCCGCAGACCTTCTTCTTGCCGTATTTGTCGCAGATCGTCGGCACGAACGGCGCGGCGATAAGTACCGGTACGTTCTGGAAAGCGAGGATGGATAGGGCGGTGGTGTTGTTGAAGTAGTCCTTGTAGAGGTAGGCGTTCACCGCGCCGGCGAACATCTGCGCGAAAATTAGCAGCAGCGCGGCCGCCATCAGAGCGATCATGGCGCGGTTGGACAGCATGTATTTCAGGGATTCGAACAGCGGGACGTGCTCGTTTTCACTCTTCTCCACGCGGATGCGTTCGACAGTGCCGCGCAGCGTGATCTCATAGCAGACCCACAGCAGAGCCGCGAAGACGATGGCGACCCAGATGAGGACGGGTCCGTTGAGGACTTTTTTGCCGTTGATGGTGGTGTACATGACCAGCGGGAGGATGAAGGTCACGATGATGCCGCCTGCGGTCGAGCCGAAGCCACGGCCCGCAGCCATCTCATCGCGGTGCTTGATGTTCGGGGTCGACACTGACGCGAACGATCCATAGGGAGCCGAGGTCGAAGAGTAGCATGCGACGCCGAGGATGTAGATCACGGTGATGTACACGATTCGTAGTGTCATCGGCCAGCTGGAGACGAATGGCAGGAAGGTGAGGATGATGATTGCCATCAATGGATAGCGCAGCGTGCGAACGAACCAGTGGTAGCGTCCGTCCTTGCGCAATGGCGCATTATCGGCCCATACGCCGGTGCCGAAATCGGTGAATGCTGAAATTAGTTTGCCGACGAAAATAATCACACCCGCGATGACGGGGTTGATGCCAAGCGCGTCGGTCATGTAAATCAAAGCGTAATTGGTGACGAGCTGGAAATAGAATCCGTTGCCGATATCTCCCATGGCGTATGCCATAGGTTCGGTTTTCTTGAACGGCGGATCTTCCACAACCGATGTGGAGGATTGATCTGCGGTTGCTGCTGTCATGAGTAGCTCTCCTATGTTTGATTCTCTGTGTCGCGGAATCTCGGCTAAGCCAAATCGAACTTCGCTGGTCGACAATTCCAAAAAGAATATATCACAAATAATCATAGATTGATTAAAGCTGATTAAAATTGCATGAAAGTGGGAATTGTGCTATTTTGATAATGTCTATCATGGTCGTCGATTCAAAGGAGAGCTATGACCGGCGAAACATCTGAATATGCCAACGAATACTGGACCGTCACATCTGGGGATCTGGCTCAGCGAAGAGCACGCATTGATACGCCGCAAGTGGTGGATTCCGCCGTCGATGCGGTCAAAGTGGTCGTCGATCCCACTGAGGAATATCAGTTGTGGGAGGGCGCTGGCGCGGCCATTACCGATTCATCCGCGTCCTTGTTCATGAATGCCATGACGGCCGAGCAGCGGCATGCGATTCTTGAGGAGATGTTCGATCCGCGACAGGGTGGTTTCTCCTCGGTGCGCATCTCGATCGGCGCATGCGATTTCTCCAGCCAGAAGTACTACACCTACGACGATTTGCCGGAAGGCGTTGCCGCGGACGCCGGTTTGGAATATTTCTCGATCGGTGAAGGCGACCCCGGTGCTCCAGATGCCACGAAAGACATGAAAAACGTGGTTCCGGTGTTGCAGGAAATCATCTCGATCAATCCTGCGGTGAAGATCATGGCATCGCCATGGAGCGCTCCCGCATGGATGAAGACGTCGAATCGTATTTCGGGAGCGGGAAGGCTGCGCCTCGGCGAATACGTTGGTAACGGATATCGTTACCAAGACACCATCGATTATGTGTATGCGCAGTATTTCGTGAAGTTCATCGCGGCTTATGCGAAGCTCGGCATCCGCATCTCGTCGGTGACCATGCAGAACGAGCCGTCCAACGGCTGCCCATGGCCGATCACCGTATGGACTCCGGAAGAGCTTACCAAGTGGGGGGCGGAATATCTGCGTCCGGCCCTCGACAGGAGCTTCCCCGATGTGGAGATCTACTTCGGTGACGACTCGTTGCGGTTCTGGCAGCGTCCGGCTTCGGAATACATGACCCCGGCCCAGGCGGCCTGTTTCGCGGGCGCCGCTTTCCACACCTACTCCGGTCTGCCGGTCTGGGTGCACAACGGCACGCGTCAGTTCCCCGGCTGGAAGGCCGCCATGACCGAACGTCGCTGCATGCTGGACGAAACGGTGGATGAGGCAAGCCATGTGATGTTCGGCGAAATCGGCAACTGGCTGGTGCGCAATGGCGTGGGCCTCATCAATCTGTGGAACATGGCGCTCGACGAGCAGGGCTTCCCGAGCTATGCGGGCACTTCCGGACGCAGGGGCGTCATCACCATCGATTCGAAGACCGGCAAGGTCAAGCGCAATCTCGAATACTTCATGCTGCGCAACTTCGGCCAGGATGTGCCGGTCGGATCGCGCCGCGTCGGTTCGACCAATTACACGCCTGACGGGCGCAAGGGCGGGCTTGGTTCCGTCGCGTTCGTGACCAAGCGCGGCGATTTGTCGGCGATTCTCTACAATCCGACGGACAAGCCGATTCCGGCTGCCGTGACGGTGAACGGCGAGGGAGCGCGGTGGCAGCGGGTCGAGGTGCCGGCATACGGCACCGTCACCGTGCACAAGTCCGATCGGGCGATCAACGAGTCCGAAGTTCCCGCCGACGATGATTTTGCGATCACCTACACCCCGCATCCCGCCGACGATCACGACGAGACATTGTTCTGAGCCCGAAAAACGAAGGGGAAACATGGGTGGCACAATATATCCCGCTATGGTGGAGCTGCATTTGCGCGCGGAAGCCGTGAGAGCTGCCGCACGAAACCGCAACGGGCTGACTTACAAAGGGTTCGGCGTGCTGTCGGGCAACGCTACATCTAGTTTGTTGCTGGATTACAAGGCCGAGCAGCCGGTGGCGTATTGGCGCATGGTGAAAACTTTGTTCGGTGGGCAACGACCGCTGATGAACACCGTCAAAATCGAAATGGGCAACGACCGCAACAATTCGACCGGTCCGAACGTGGCGACCATGCGCGACCGCGACGACGTTCCGGCGGTGGCACGTGAGCCCGGCTTCCAGCTTGCCTCCGATGCGCGCCGCTACAATCCGGACGTCAAAGTGAGCATCCTGCGTTGGATGGCACCAACTTGGGTGCGTTCCAATGACGACGTGTACCGTTGGTACAAGAACACGATCTTGGCCGCGTATCGCGAATATGGCATCATGGTGGATTCCGTCAATCCCGATGTCAACGAACGCACCGCCGATCTGGATTGGGTTGCTGAATTCGCGCACCGCGTGCATACCGATGAAACCGGGTTCGAAGGCGATAACGCGAACGATCCGAACGCCGGATGGCATTCCGACGAGGAACGTGAACTGTTCCATCGCATCAAAATCATCACCTCGGACGAGGAAGTGACCGGTACGTTCGCGGGCGATGTGATCGCCAATCCCCGGTATCTGCAAGCGATGGATGTCGCCAGCTACCATTACTCCGTCGAAGATGATCCCGAAGGCAACTTCAAGAGACTTGCCGACGAATACGACAAGGAGGTATGGAACTCCGAGGCGCAGGCCGTCTTCTCCAATTCCGCCGACCGTCCCAACAACACCAACGGCGACGGGCTGACGGATGAGGAACGCGCATCGCTGCCGAAAGAAGCGCTCGATGCGGGCGCGTTCGGAGCCCATGGCAGCACCGGCATCGGCGGTATCGGCGGTCCGTTGGAAATGGCGAACACGCTGATCAAAGGATTCGTGGATTCCCGACGGACGCACGCCATCTACCAGCCGGCGATCGGCGCATGCTATGAGCATATGGAATACGCGTCGAAGGAACTGCTTTCCATGCGCGACCCGTGGAGTGGTTGGATATACTACGATGCAGGGTGCGCGGTATTGGAGCATTTCGCCAAATTCGCGAATCTCGGATGGGAGCCGTCTGCCGGCTATGGGACGAAAACCGATGCGAAACCGGTGATTTGGCGTGCGATTCCATCCGCTTCCCGATGCGAGGTCGGCGGCAACAATCCGGTCAGCGGCGCGCGGCACGGTGAGCCAAGCTACATGACGCTCGCATCTCCGGACGGCAAGGACTTCAGCACCATCATCGTCAATGATTCCGCGTTCTCGAAGATCTACCGCATTGGCGTGGATGAGCGTCTTGGGGCGGTTGGCAAACCGTTGCATATATGGCAGACGAAGGCTCAGCGGGCCGGAGAGCGGTACAATGCCCAGTGGCGCCGCAAGATCGGCGATGCCGATATACGAGACGGCGTGTATGAGATCCATATCGAGCCATGGTCGATCGTCACCGTCACCACATTGGACGATGTCGAACCGTGCACGATTCCGACGGTTCCGGAAAAAGCGCGGGAAGTGCTCGACGTCGATCCGGAACACGGCATACTGTACGCCGACCGGTTCGATGGAACCGGCGTGCCGCAAAAAGTCACCGAATACATGCGGGAGGCATTGTCCGAACGCGACTACCTCGTATCTCGAGGCGGAGACCATGGGGCGACCGCACGCTATACGACCGACTCGAACGGCGCGTTCGAAATCGTTCCCGATATGCAACGAGGGCACGTGCTGCGTCAGCAGATCGATGGAACGCATGCGGGCGATGCCTGGATCGAAGGCGACCCGCGCACCACGATCGGCGATATGCGCTGGACCGATTACAAGGTATCGGTGGACGTATGCTTCGAGGAATACCCCGGCCGCGCCCCATACGTGTTGCTCGGCGCTCGCGACATGGGCGGCAACAAGTTCACCACCGATATCTGCGCGTATGATTTCAAGCTTCGCGCGGACGGCGTTTGGTTGCTCCGGCGTTATGGCGACGAGAAGAAACGCGGTCATTACGTCGATCTGAACAATGCGTTGGATGAACGCGCCTTCCCGATACGCCCAGACACGTGGTTCACGTTGTCTTTGGCCGTTGCCGGCCCGGAGATCACGGTTTGGATCAATGGGAGGAAGCTGACGGCATGGACGGATGATCGTCCGCAGACCGCGGGACGCATCGATCTGGGAAGCAGCTTTGACCATGTGCGATTCTCGAATCTGAAGGTTGAGCGCATTCCCGGATTCAGCCCGTATTATTCGGAGTTGATCGATGACATGCACCTGCTGAGCTGGGACGATACAAAGACCCAAATTTTGCGGTATTCCGGGAGATGGCGTCATCTCAATGGGCAGGGCATGTTCACTTACATGCGCTCGATTTCCCGAACCAGCCAGATCGGCGCATCGCTGACCTGCGCGTTCGAGGGAACGGGCCTGGACGTGTTCGGCCCGTCCGACGGCGATGTGCGCGTCGACATATACGTGGACGGTTCCTTGACCATGCAAAACATGGCATTGCAATCCAATGAGGGTTCTCTGCGCACCCAGTTGCACATAGGTGGTTTGGGAAACGGCCGTCATGAGGTGACTTTGAAACTGGCGAATGCGCGGGAATGGAACGTCGATGCGATCGGCGTGCTCTCGTAGCATCCGAACATGGCCGCATGCCGTCCGTTTTGTGCCAACATGCGGCCATGGCTCTGCCGCCGGGCCGTCCTAGACTGGGAGCCATGGCTGATAAGGGGAAAAGGCGTGTCCGTAAATCACCGGAGGAACGCAAAGACGAAATCGTTGCCGCGGCAAGCCGGCTGATTGGCGAAAAGGGCTACTATGGCACGTCGCTTAAGGACATCGCCGACGCCATCGGCATGAGCCAGCCCGGTCTGCTGCACTACATCGGCAACAAGGAACGGCTGTTGTCGCTGCTGGTCACCGATGATTACGACCAGCAGGGCACGCCCGCCGACTTCGCCAAGTCGGGATTGCCCGGCAGCGATCCGGACGGCATGCTGTTCCCCGCCTATCTGCGTTTTCTGGTTCGCCGCAACGCGCGGCGCGGCAGTCTGCTGCAGCTGTACATGGTGTTGGAGACCGAATCGTTCAGCGCCGATCATCCATTGCATGAGTATTTTGAGAACCGGCCGGACCTGACGTGGGAGCACTACTCTCGGTTCGTGTGGAAACTGCCGCCGAAAATCGGCGGATGGAACAATATGCGGCCGACTGTGCGGCAATGCATCGAGGCGATGGATGGCATCCAGCTGAGGTGGATGCGCAAGCCGCCGATCGACCTGTACGACGAGTGGCTCGCCTTCGAGCGGATGATTTTCCCTTCGCCGACGTGGGACGGATACAGGTAGTCTTGCCGCGAACGTATCTAATACCTGTGAGTTAAAAGCATTCAGAATCTGTAGTATTTGACGTCTTGCGTAGAATGCGTATAATTTTTATATCTAATAACCATTAGATATAAAAGTCAACGAAGACGATGGAGGATTCATGGGCCGTTACGAGGCGGATCGCATCCTGTTTGGCGCCGCATATTACGACGAATATCTCATGATGAAGGGCATTGACCGCATCGATGAAGACATGGGGATGATGAAGGAAGCGGGGATGAACGTCATCCGCATCGCCGAATCCACATGGAGCACCTGCGAGCCGCAGCCGGGTGTGTTCGACTTCTCCCATGTGGATCGCGCGCTCGATGCCGCCCGCCGCGCCGGCATCGACGTCATCGTCGGTACGCCGACTTATGCCGTGCCGTCGTGGCTGGTCGCGATGCATCCGGATGTGCTTGCGGCCACCCCGAGTGGACAAGGCAAATACGGTGCTCGCCAGATCATGGATATCGTCAATCCCGCCTACCGCTTTTACGGCGAGCGTGTGATTCGCAGGCTCATCTCCCATGTCGCTGACCATCCGGCCGTCATCGGATACCAGGTGGACAACGAGACGAAGTACTACGATTCCGTCTCCAATGACATGCAACGTCTGTTCGTCAAATACCTGCGCGAAAAGTTCCATGACGATTTGGACGAGCTCAACCGTCGTTTCGGCCTGGACTACTGGTCCAACCGCATCGACTCTTGGGAGGATTTCCCTGATGTGACCGCCACCATCAACGAGTCTCTGGGCGGCGAGTTCGACAAGTTCCGCCGTGACCAGGTGCGTGCCTTCCTGCAGTGGCAGTCGGATATCGTGCGCGAGTATGCGCATGACGACCAGTTCATCACCCACAACTTCGATTTCGACTGGCGTGGGTACTCCTATGGTGTGCAGCCGGCCGTTGATCACTTCAAGGCCGCCACCGCCGTGGACGTCACCGGCGTGGACATCTACCATCCGACCGAGGACGAGCTGACCGGCAAGGAGATCGCCTTCGGCGGCGATATGACCCGCTCCACCAAGGGCGGCCAGAATTATCTGGTGATCGAAACCGAAGCGCAAGGCCAGCATGGTTGGGTGCCATTCCCCGGTCAGCTGCGTCTGCAGGCTTACTCCCATCTTGCTTCCGGCGCCGACATGGTGGAATACTGGCATTGGCATTCCATCCATAATTCCTTCGAGACGTATTGGAAGGGCCTGTTGAGCCACGACCTTGAGCCAAATCCCACCTATCGCGAGGCGGGCGTGTTCGGCCGCGAGATCGCCAGACCGGAGGTGGGGGAGCGGCTCGTCCACCTGAAGAAGCGCAACAAGGTGGCCATCATGGTCAGCAACGAAGCGTTGACCGCGCTTGATTGGTTTCTCATAGAGGCCGGCTTCCCGTTCGGCGGCACCCTCAAATACAACGACGTGGTACGCAATGTCTACGACGCGCTGTTCGAGCTCAACGTGGAATGCGATTTCATCCCCGCCGACGCGCCAAGCGAACGCATGGCCCAATACGAGATGGTTGTGGCCCCGACGCTATACTGCACTCCGCAGGGAACGATCGACAGACTACGCGAATTCGTCGCGGACGGTGGTCACCTGATCGCCACCATGCGTTCCTTTGTGGCCGACGATGAGGTCACTGTATGGCATGATCGCGCGCCGCATAACCTCACCGACGTGTTCGGCATGACCTACAACCGGTTCACCCGTCCGAAGAACGTGCCGGTGGAGTTCACCGGTCCGCTCGCCGGCGTGCGACCGACTGAGGCGCAGGCGCTGATCGAGTTGGTCGACGCCGACGAAGGCGCGCAGGTGCTGGCCTCGTATGGACATTACGCGTGGAAGGGCTATGCGGCCATCACACGCCATGCCTTTGGCAAAGGCGATGCCGAATGGATCGCCACCTTGCTCGATGCCGACACCATTCGCGCGGTGCTGCGCGAGGCCGTGGAACATGCGGGCGTCGTCGATGCCGGTGCTGCGCTCGCTGGCCAAGTGACGGTGCGTCGCGGAACGAACGCCCGCGGCGAGCGGGTGACGTACCTGCTCAACTACTCCGCAGACGAGGTCACCGTCGCCAGCCCGGTGGCGGGCGACGTGGTGGTCGCTCCGGAGGTAGTCGGCAGGGACGGTGAGCTTGACGAAACGGCGAATGCCGATATTGCGCTCAAAGCCGGATCCCGGGTGGCTGTGGGCGACGAGCTGGAGATCGGGCCGTGGAATCTTGTGGTGATCGCGGGGTAGAGGATTGACCTTACTGTCTTGCGTTATGGGATGAGCAGGTCGATGATGGCTTTCCATTCCCCGATGAAGTCGACATCGTGCGAGCCGTTGAGCCAGCGCAGTTGCAGCCCCTCCATTGCGGACAGGACCTGCAGCGCGGTGCGCTCCGGATCGGTGACTCCATCGCGCTTGGCCGCGAACGTGTATTCCTTCAGCAGATTGATCTCGCGCTGTTCGAAATACTCGTGCACGGGATGGTCTTTGCTCAGCGCTTCGCTTTCCAGCAGGGTGTAGAGCCGGACCATCTCCGGACGGTCGGCGTTGGTTTCCACGGTCCCCGTGGAAATGGCCTTCAGTCCCAGCTCGCAGTGGTATGCGATGCCGTCATCGAGGACTTCGCCGGTCACACCCTGCACGCCAAGATGCTCGGCTATGGCGATCTGATTGGTTCGATCGGCGTATTTGAGGGTTTCCTCAAGTAGCTGTTCTTTGGATTTGAAGTAGTAAAGGAGTCCGGCTTCGGTGATGTTCTGAACTTGCGCCACGTCGCGGATGGTGAATCCCCAGAACCCGAATTGTGAGATGAATGAGATGGTGGTTTCAAGAATCGCCCTTCTACGTTCCTTGGCGTTCATTCGTTTTTTGGATTTGCCCTCTGTGCGGCGACGCATGTTCTTCTCCTTCATCTAGTGCCTACTAAGGTACAAGAAGGGGGAGAGGAGGATGATAAAAACCTTTGGAACACGCGGGATTATCGCCGAACATCAAATTTATAATATGATTTAACTAAGTGATTACTAGGTAATGAAACCAGTAATTGCGAAATAGGTGCAGAACAGCGTTTGGCTGACTTGCGGATGCGGCGCGACGGCGGTGGAACACCGTTGACTTGCGTCTTCGCAAAAGATGCCATATGCTAAACCATGTTAATTACCGGATGGTAATTAATTGATGGGGCGAGGCGGCTCCATCGCACGCACATTGATAGGGTGCGGAATCGCACATACGACACGAGTTCACTATTGGAGCATGATTCAAAGGAGAGTTTCATGAGTGAAGCAATAGCAAGCAGGGAAGAACGGCTGGCCGCATACAACGCCAATATCGCGGCGGCGGAGAAGAATCCGATGCTGTCTCCGGAAACGGGCCGGCCGCTGTCCAAGACGAACGCCGTACGTTTCGGCGCTGGTTTTCTGGCCTTTGGCGTGCTATGGATGTCCGGTCTGGGCATCGTTTCCGCGGTGTTGCTGCCCATGCATTACAAGAGCATTGATGGCATCAGCGCCGACGCCCTTGTCGGCATCGTCAATGCGTTCACCGCGGTCGCGTCCCTGGTCGCCAACCTGATGTTCGGCAACTTCTCCGACCGCTCCCGTTCCCGCTTTGGCCGACGCACCCCCTGGATTATTTTCGGAGCCGTGCTTGGCGGCGTCACCTTGTTCCTGACCGGCACCACGCACAACGCCGTATTGCTGACCTTCTTCTACTGCGCCTGCATGTTCGGTCTGAACTGCATGATCGCGCCGGTAGTGGCCATCCTGTCCGATCGCGTGCCTTCCAAGATCCGCGGCACCATGTCCGCCTTCTATGGTGCCGGCTCCACCATCGGATCTCCGATCGGCACGATGCTTGGCGCTCTGTTCATCAAGAACCTGACCCCCGGCTTCGCCGTCGCCGGTGTGCTCATGTTCCTTGGCGGCGTCGTCGCCGTGATCATCATCCCCAAGGAGCAGCCCGCTGATTTTCTGCCGAAGGACGAAGGCTCCCTCAAGGATGTTCTCGTCTCCTTCAGGCCGCCGAAGTTCGACACCGCCCATGATTTCTACAAGGCGTTCGTCGGCCGCTTCTGCATGCTGATCTCCTACCAGATGATTTCCGTCTACCAGCTGTACATCATCCAGAACTATATCGGCCAGTCCGTCGACGAGTCCGCGGTCACAGTGTCCGTCGTGTCCATGATCACCATGGTCATGACGCTGGTCGGGTCCTTCATCTCCGGTCCGGTCTCCGATCTCATCGGCCGCCGCAAGGTGCCGGTCGTCGTGGCTTCCGTGCTGTTCGCGATTGGCATCGCGATGCCGTGGCTGATCCCGTCCTCGCTCGGCATGTACCTGTTTGCCGGCATCGCCGGTCTTGGTTACGCTGTCTATTCCGCCGTCGATCAGGCGCTGCTGGTGGACGTGCTGCCAAGCAAGGAAGAGGCCGGTAAGGATCTGGGCATCCTGAACATGGCCACCACCCTCGGCCAGATGTGCGGCCCGATCATCATGTCGAGCATCGTTGTGGCCCTGGGATACAGCTTCGCCTTCCCGGTCGCCATCGCGTTGGCCATCGTCGGTTGCTTCTTCATCATGGCCATCAAGAAAGTCAAGTAAGGCGAATCCTATCCCCGTGTTCCGTTCGGTGCCTTTGCGCCGGACGGAACACGGGCCGTGGGTCGTTGGTTTGTTTACGTTGCATGGCGCGGATGTGCCCTTCTCCCCTATGGCCGCGCTAAATGCCGACGGCTGCGTTTGAGTCGTCGGGCGCAGCGTCTCGACACGGCTTTTGCCATATCGACAGGGGCCATTGTCCGGTGACAACCGGGTTTCATGCGACGGAGAAGTGAATCAAGGAGTTATTGAGTAATGGAAACCGCATCGTACAAAGGAGCGCATATGAATCTCGACTACATCAAAGGTGTGAACCTCGGCAACTGGCTGGTGCTGGAGAAGTGGATGAACCCGGCGCTGTTCGACGGTACCACCGCGGACGACGAATACTACCTGCCCACACAGCTCGACCCGGCTGTCTACGAGGCGCGCATCAAGACCCACCGTGCCGAATACATCAATGAACGCGATTTCGCCACCATCAAATCGTGGGGTCTGAACTCCGTGCGCATCCCCGTGCCATACTTCATCTTCGGTGACCGCGCGCCGTTCATCGGCTGCATCGACGAACTCGACAAAGCCTTCAACTGGGCCGAGAAATACGGCCTGACCATTCTCATCGACCTGCATACCGCGCCGATGAGCCAGAACGGTTTCGACAACGGCGGCATCTCCGGTGTGTGCAAATGGGCGCAGCTGCCCGACGAGGTCGAATTCGTGCTGTCCGTGCTTGAACGCCTCGCCAAGCGGTACGGCCATCGCCAGGCGCTGATGGGCATTGAGATCATCAACGAGCCGAACACCACCACCTCCTGGCCGATGATGAATGTGACCGAACGCTACAAAGCGGTCGATTCGGAACTTGCCGAAGGCACCGGTCCGGTCGAATTCGACTGGCTCAAGAACTTCTACGTCACCGCCTACCACCGTTTGCGTGACGTCGACAAAGGCGCGTTGCCTGTCGACAAGGCCGTGGTGTTCCACGACGGTTTCGACATCGAGCAGTGGAAGGACTTCATGCGCGGGGATGACGGCAAGCTCGCTCCGGAATTCGTCAACGTAATCCTCGACACCCACCAGTACCTCATGACCGCCGAAATGATGGGTTGCCCGCAGACCGTGGAAGGCTACGACGATTTCGTGAGGAACACCTATGCGCCGATGATCGCCGAGATGAGCGAATACTTCCCGGTGATCGTGGGGGAGTGGTGCCTGTTCAACTCCGTCGGTTGCGGTGTGGACACCCACGGCGGTCAAAGCGTGCTCAACGGCGAGGAGGGCGCGCGGGCCGAAACCCTCAACGCCGAGCAGAAGCGTTCATTGTACCGGGGCGTGGCCGAATCCCAGCTCGCCGCATGGAGCACGGGCAGCGGTTTCTACTACTGGAACTACAAACTGCTCACCGACACCGTCAATACCCCCGGTTGGATCGGCTGGGATGCGTGGGACCTCGGGCGCTGCATCGCCCAGGACTGGTTCCCCATTCAGAAGTAGTCCGACATCAAGCGACATAAGGAACGACAATGCTGCATAATCCGATCTTCAAAGGCTTCAATCCCGATCCGGCCATCTGCCGAAAAGGCGGCGATTACTACGTGGCCGTCTCCACCTTCGAGTGGTTTCCGGGCATTCCGATCTACCATTCCAAGGATATGAAGCACTGGGAGCTGCTCACCCACGTGCTCACCGACGACACCGATCCGAACCTCACCAAGCTGCCAAGCGCGAAGGGCATCTGGGCGCCGTGCCTTACGTACAGCGAATCCGAGGACATGTTCTACGTGATCTACGGCGTGATGAACTCCATGAACGCCCGTTACTTCGACGTGAACAACTATCTCATCAAGTCGAAGAGCATTGAAGGACCATGGAGCGAACCGGTCTACCTCACCTCCTCCGGCTTCGATGCGTCCATCCTGCATGACGACGACGGCAAAAAGTACATCGTCAGCCTCGAATGGGAGACGCGTGAAGGCTATGAGAAACCGGGCGTGATCTGCTGTGTGGAATACGATCCGGAGGTCAAGCACGTGGTCGGATATCCGAAGCGCATCTGGCGCGGAGCCACTGACCGTGGCTGTATCGAAGCTCCGCACCTGACCAAGCGCGACGGTTGGTACTATCTCATGTGCGCCGAAGGCGGCACCGGCTACAACCACGCCGTGACCATGGGCCGCTCACGCAACGTGTGGGGGCCGTACGAGCCCGATCCCAACGGCCCGCTGGTCACCTCCCAGCCCAAGGAATCCAACGAGCGCGCCGATGCCGACCATCTCAAGCCTCGCTACTTCAACCCGGATTCCGTGCTGCAGAAGTCCGGCCACGGCTCCTACGTGGATCTGCCGAACGGCGAAACCTACCTGGTGCATCTGACCAGCCGACCGTTCGTGCCGGAACTGCGCTGCACGCTCGGCCGCGAGACCGCCATCCAGAGGATGACGTGGACGGACGACGGCTGGCTGCGCATGGCGGACGGCTCCAACCTGGCCAAGATCGAGGTTGAGGAACCGGATCTGCCGGACGTGCCGATGCCGCGGATTCCGGGCCATGACGATTTCGATGACGGCGAGATCGGCAATTGGTACTATTCGCCGCGGCAGATGCCGACGACGTTCGCCAATGTGACGGAACGTCCCGGCTGGCTGCGCGTGCGCGGCGAGGAATCGCTTGCCTCGCTCAACCGAACGAGTCTGGTCGCGCGCAAACTCACCAGCGTGTACGCCACCGTGACCACGAAGATGGAGTTCCGCCCGGAGGTCTACCAGCATTCCGCAGGTCTGACCATCTACTACGACAATATGAACAACATCTTCCTGCGCAAATACTATTCCGAAACGCTCAGCGGTCCCGCGATCTCCATTATCCGCCTCGAAAACGGCGAGAAGACGGAAATGCTTGAGACCCGTGTGGCGGTGGAAGACAGGCCGATGTATTTTCGTCTCAACATCGAAGGTCGCCGTACGTGGTTTGCATGGAGCTATGACGGCGATGTCTGGACCAAAATAGGTCCTGATTTCGATACCACCACCTTCTCTGACGAATACTGCAGGTACGGCGAGTTCACCGGCACGATGGTCGGTATTGTCGTCACTGATGCGGTGTTGCATGAGAAGACCGCCGATTTCGATTTCTTCGATTATGAGGCGGATGAGACGAAACCCGTCGATTGAGTCGGCTCAGACCATCGTTTTGCCGGGAAGCGGTTCGCGCCCAGGATTCCGTGGGATCCTGGACGCGAACCCAAGATGCGTACAATGGGGTCGGTAACCGTGTTGCCCGGCCTGTTGGGTTTATTCCGAAAGGGCCCGGTGGCCGGAGAACCTGCGGGAGGAAGACAGCGATACGGTGCTAGGTGTCGACGAGAAGATCAATGGCGTGAACCTCGGCAACTGGCTGGTGCTGGAGAAATGGATGAATCCCGAACCATTCCAGCCAAGCGGGGCGGATGATGAGATCCGGATGCACCGCACGCATGCCGCGATGGACGCCGCCGCGCGCGTCCCGCAGAAGTCATCCGAAACCGCGGAAGCGCCATCATCCCTGGAATCCGTTTTGCGGCGCCACCGCGACACCTACATAACGTTGGATGACTTTCGCGCCATCGCCGCGCATGGAATCAACCTCGTCCGCATTCCCGTGCCGTATTTCATCTTCGGCGACTGGCCCGGGCATCCCGGCTGCGTCGAATACCTCGACAAGGCGTTCGCATGGGCGGACGAGACCGGATTGAGGATCATGATCGACCTGCACACCGTGCCCGGCTCACAGAACGGCTTCGACAACGGCGGATTGACGGGCGTATGCACATGGGCGCGGAATCCGGATCTGGTGGAATACGCGCTGAACGTGCTGGAGCGTCTGGCATGCCGGTATCGGGACGAACCGGCGTTGCACAGCATCGAAGTGCTTAACGAACCGGTGAGCTGGCTGGTGTTCCATGGCGCATCGAACATCGCGAAAAACAATCGCGAGGCATCCGGCAGCGCGCATGTCTCCCTGCGTTTTCTGAAACGTTTCTATCGTGCCGCCTACACGCGGCTGCGCGCCATCTTGCGTCCGGAAACGCCGATCGTGTTCCATGACGGTTTCCGTCTGCTCCGTTGGGGCGACTGGTTCCGGCGCGCGGGCATGCGCAATGTCATGCTTGATACCCATCAATACCTGATTGCGATGGAATCGCCGATCTTCGCTGTGCGGATGCTGCGGGAGCGGTACCTTGGATTACGGGGCAACGCCAGACGGATTACGGACATGGGCGTCACGGAATCCGCTGCCGGTTCGGCCGGTGTGGATGCCGAGGCCGTCGCGGAACGATTGAAGGCTCCCTGGATATACCGGCTGATGCTCGGACTGGCATCGTCCGCCATTCGCCATGCCGCGCGCCATGTTCCCGTGCTGGTGGGCGAATGGTGCGTGGAAAACCGATGGTCGTTGGAAATCTCACAAGTGGTGCCGTCCGACCTTCGTATGCGGCGCGAGACGGTGGTTCGCGCCGCATACCGCACCATAGCGAGACTGCAACGAGAATCGTGGAACGTCTCGGCCGGTCAAATATATTGGAGCTACCAGCTCTCGCGCTCCTTGAAACCGTGCAGCGGCGAGGGAGAGCCGCCGCGCGACCCGCGCAACGGCGGCAATCTCGAAGCATGGGATTTGACCCGCGCATGGCGCCACGGATGGATCCTGCCCGAGGAATTCCATGATGATGCGCAAGATGTTCGATGATCCGCAAGATGATTACGGCGTCAATCAGCGATAATCGCCGCAACGGCATTAGACTCGGAACCATGGCAGAGGGAACGACTTCGAAACGCGTCCGCAAATCGCCGGAGGAACGGCGTGCGGAGGTGCTGGACGCGGCGGTGCAACTCATCAGCGAACGCGGATACAACGGCATCTCGATTCAGGACGTGGCCGATCGGGTCGGCATCTCCAAGCAAGGCGTGCTCAGATACGTCGAGAATAAGGACAATATGCTGGCGATGGTGTTCAACGAGTACTACGCCACCACGGGTACTCCGGAGGATTTCTTCTCCTCCGGCATGCCTGGCAGCGACTCCGCGGCGCCACATTTCCCCGCATACCTGCGCTATCTGGTGAGGCACAACTCACGCCGTCGCATGATGGTGCAGCTGTTCACCGTGCTGTCCGCCGAATCGTTGAATCCCGGCCATCCGCTGCACGACGAATTCGCGGAACGTATGGACAGCATCTGGAACCATTATTCGATGTACCCATGGATGGTTCCGCCGCAACTCGGCTCATGGGAGGCGGGCATGCGACCGGTGGTGCGCAAATCCATGGAAATCATGGACGGCATTCAACTGTGGTGGCTGCGCGAGCCGGAAATCGACCTGTATGCGGAATGGGCCGAAATGGAGAACATACTGTTTCCGGCGCCATTGTGGGACGCATACCGTTGAGCGACTAAAGCCGCTGACGGCAGTTCTGGCGCCGTGCGTCGAAACCCGCCGCATATTGTCGCGCACGGCAATATGCGGCACGACCATTCAGGGAATTGCCTAATCGGCATCGCGCGTCTAGAACCGCGCTTTTCTGAATATGAAAACCGAAATCGTGTCTGTTGCAGGGGTATGCCCTTTGCAACAGACACGAACTTCCGGTTCGAGTGTTTTGTTCGTGGTCGCAAAGGGCATAAGAATCCATCATCATGGGTGCTCGCATGGGTGCCGATCGGATGGAACGACACCCATGACGAATTGCGTCGGCCGATGATCAATCGGACACGGTGAATGTGGTGCGCTTGAGATCCGCGCGGCGGCTTGAATGCCCGATGAGCACTTCGAATTCGCCTGGCTCGACGAACCGATGCGCATCGGAGTCGACGATCGTGCAATCCGCGACCGGAATGTCGAATGCGATGGTTCTGGTTTCGCCTGGTTCAAGCTCCACGCGCTGGAACGCTTTGAGCTCGCGGTCCGTCCAACTGTACGAGGTGACGATATCGCCGATGTAGGCCTGCACCACCTCGGTGCCCTTGCGCGCGCCGGTGTTGGTAAGCGTGATTTCGATGTGCACGGTATCATCGGCGGCGAACGTGCCGGAGGTCGGAATGTTGGTGATTGTGGGCTCGCCATAGGCGAAGGTCGTGTAGCTCAATCCCTCGCCGAACGCGAATGCCGGATCCTGCGTGAGGTCGGCATAGCGGTTGCCGTGCTGGCCGCGGATTTGGTTGTAGTAGACGGGGAGCTGCCCGGCATGGCGCGGGAAGGTGATTGGAAGCCTGCCGCTCGGTTCGGTTTTGCCGAGGATGATCTCCGCAATGGCCTGGCCGCCCTTCATGCCAGGGTTCGGAGCCCACATGAACGCGGACGTGCCGTCGGCCGCGGATTCGTCGACGATCACACCGTTCGTGCCGATCACGCATGCCGGCATCACTTGTGGTTTGGAACTCAGCAGCACCACAATCAGTGGTTTGCCGGTCTCTTTGGCGACATTTGCCAGTGCTTCAAGCAGCGCGTTCTGACCGCCGAGCAATTCCAACGTGGCGGTGGAACAGGTCTCGCCGACCAATTGCACCACATCGCCGACGACGGCGACGATGAGATCGGACTGCCGTGCATTCGCCACTGCCTCATCCAGCAGACGCTGGTCGAATCTGGCGGAGACGCCGATCTTGGGACGGGGTTGGCCGTCCGGATAGCACTCACCCTCCGGATCGTCCACCAGGTCGATGATGTCCGCGCCGCGCGAATATACAACCTCGCATCCCTCGGGCACAAGCTGCCTGAAACCGTCAAGCACGGTGGTGATCATGTCTCGCGGCTGGCCGTCCGGCATCCAATTCACCTGGCCGGAATTGCCGGTCCAATCGCCCAGCTGATTCTGGGCGTCATCGGCGAGCGGGCCGATGACGGCGATGCGCTTGTCCGGCGTGGCCGAGAACGGCAATGCGCCATTGTTCTTGAGCAGCGCCACGGATTCACGGGCGATCTGCAGGTTGAGATCCTGATGGTCTTTGGATCCGATGACCGCCTTGATGCGCTTCTCGTCCGGCAAACGCGGATCCTCGAACAGGCCCAAGCGGAATTTGAGCGCGAGGATGCGGGACACGGCCTCATCGATCAGCGATTCGTCCAACAATCCGTTCCTTACGGCCTTGATGGCGCCATCGAAAAACTGCGGTGTGGTCATGATCAGGTCGTTGCCCGCCTTGACCGCATCCGTGGCGGCATGCATATAGTCGGGCTTGACTTTCTGTTCCCACACGGAACGGCCCACGTTGTCCCAATCGGTGATCAGCGTGCCCTGATAGTTCCAATCGCCGCGCAACTTGTCGGACAGCAGCCACTTGTTGAAGGTGACCGGTGCCCCATCGATGGATTCGTAGCCGAGCATGAACGTGCCGCAGCCTTCCTTGGCCACCCGTTCGAATGGGGGGAGAAACCAGGATTCCAGCTTGCGGTGGCTCAGATCGGCCTCCGAGGCGTCGCGTCCGCCTTGGGTCTCGGAGTAACCCGCGAAATGCTTGGCGCAGGCCAGAATCGCATCCTTCGCAAGCCGTTCGCCGGCTTTGGCGCCGCCTTGGTATCCCTTGACGATGGCGGAGGCCATTTCGCCGATCAGGTAAGGATCCTCGCCGAAGGTCTCGTCCACGCGGCCCCAACGGGTGTCGCGGGCGATGCACAGCACGGGGGAGAACGTCCAATGGACGCCGGTGGCGGAGACCTCTTCGGCGGTGGCGCGTCCCGCGGCCTGTACCTTGGCGGTGTCCCAGCTCGTGGCCATGCCGAGTTGGGTGGGAAATATGGTGGAACCGGGCCAGAAGGAATATCCGTGAATGCAATCGTCGCCGATGATCAGCGGGATGCCGAGACGGGTCTTCGTATTGACGGTTTCAACGGCGCGGGGAAGGTCCGCCGGGCTGGTATGCAGAATCGAGCCGACGTGTTTGTCGATGATGAGTTCGTCCAGATTTCCGCCGCGTGCGTCGAGTTGCATCATTTGGCCGACCTTCTCTTCGAGGGTCATGCGGCCCAGTAGGTCCGCGATGCGTTCGGCGGCGGGAAGATCCGGGTTCTTGTAGGGGAGGTCGTTGGTGAAGTCGGTCATGGATTGCTCACTTTCCTCGCTGAAATGGCGTCCTTTAATTACCAATTGGTAGTTTATGGTTTTCTGTGGACTTTCGCAAGCCGCCGCACGGAATGATGGATGCGGGTGTTCGATAATCTTCGAAAGATCCTTGATTCTTGGGGCTTTCCGTAGGTGGTTTTCGGCTTCCGTAGGTGGTAAGGGCCGGAACTGTATGAGGTAAGTGGCTCTAAAACAGCCGTTTTCCATCGTTGATCCAATCCATTCCCTGCGGGTGCGCAACCGGTTCGAAGCCGACGCTCCAATCTGATGGGCGTATCGGCGTGTGGATGTAATTTCGCGTAACTTTTCTTCTCTATGTATAAGCGGGGCGATCAATCCGAT
>ERZ808240.2133-NODE-2133-length-22510-cov-4.961167_pt1 | contig 22510 bp, 23 predicted proteins | sample MGYA00521084_ERZ808240 | MGnify/ENA primary metagenome ERZ808240 (study PRJEB31516, sample SAMN03275571) | gut metagenome | biome: mammalia-associated habitat; material: feces | host: Papio cynocephalus | place: Kenya | collected 2012-08-06 ...
CGTGCGGGGGCGCGCCGTAGCAGAAGGCGTTGTACATGGCGGGGAACTTGGCCTTTACGTCGTCCTCGCCGAGACGGACCATCTCGAACGCCTTGACCATGATGTCGGGATCGTGGTTGCGCACCGCGCCGGAGGAGAGCTCCACGCCGTTGCACACAAGGTCGTACTGATACGCCATGATGGTCAGCGGGTCGAGCTCACCGCGCTCGGCGGCCAGCAGCGCCTCGAGACCGCCGTTCGGCATCGAGAACGGGTTGTGGCAAAACTCGAGCTCGCCGGACTCCTCACCGATCTCGAACATCGGGAAATCGACGATCCAGCAGAACTCGTAGCGCTTCTCGTCCATGTGGCCGGGGACGAGCGCGCCCGCCATTTTGAGCATGACGCCGGCGGTCTTCTGCGCTTCGGTCTTCTTACCGGCGGAGATGAGCACGAGCGTATCGGGCGTGAGGTCGAGAGCCTCCTTGAGAGTCTCTTCCTTACCGGCAAAGAACTTCGCCACACCGCCGACCAGAGCGCCGTGCTCGTCCATGCGCAGCCAGTAGGGTTTGCGGCCCGCCTGGACTTCCACGTCCGCGCAGAGCTTGTCGATCTGCTTGCGGGTCAGCGTGCAGCCGGAGACCGGCACCGCCTTGACGACCTGACCGACGAACGGCTCAAAGCCGGTATCCTGCACCATGGCGGAAATGTCCGTCACGGTGAGGTCGATGCGCAGGTCGGGCTTATCGGAGCCGTACTTGTCCATCGCTTCCATATACGGGATGCGGCGGAACGGCGGCTGAGAGGCGATATCGTACGTGCCGTACTTTGCGAAGATCGGCGGCAGCACGTCCTCGAGCACCGCGAACACGTCCTCCTGCGAGGCGAACGCCATCTCCATATCGAGCTGGTAGAACTCGCCGGGCGAGCGGTCGCCGCGGGCGTCCTCGTCGCGGAAGCAGGGGGCGATCTGGAAATACTTATCAAAGCCGCTCGTCATCAGCAGCTGCTTGAACTGCTGCGGTGCCTGCGGCAGAGCGTAGAACTTGCCGGGGTGCTTGCGGGCGGGGACGAGATAGTCGCGCGCGCCCTCGGGGGACGAGGCGGTGAGGATCGGCGTCGTGATCTCGAGGAAGCCGTGATCCATCATCGCGCGGCGCAGCGCCGCGACAACGTTGCAGCGCAGGATGATGTTGTTCTTGACGGCGGGGTTGCGCAGATCAAGATAGCGGTACTTGAGTCTCGCGCTCTCGTCGGCCTCGCGGCTGCGGTTGATCTCAAAGGGCAGCTCGTTGTAGCGGCAGCGGCCGAGGATCTCGATCTTCTCGGGCACGACCTCGATCTCGCCGGTGGCGAGCTTGGTGTTGGGGCTCTCGCGCAGACGCACCGTGCCGGTAACGGCGATGGTGCTCTCCTTGTTGATGCCCTTGACGGTCTTCATCATCTCCGCGGAATCAACGACGATCTGCGTCGTGCCGTAAAAATCACGCAGGACGACGAACGCGAAGTTATTGCCGACCTCGCGGACGTTCTCCATCCAGCCGGCCAGCGTTACGATTTTGCCCGCGTCGGCGGCGCGGAGCTCCCCGCAGGTGTGGGTACGGTACTGTGACATGCTCTATTTCTTCCTTTCCCAGGTTCGTTACGGTAATTTGCCAAAATATTATACACATCCCGCCACCGCTTTGCAAGATACCCCGTCCCCGTTCGGACAACATTTTCGTCCCCGGCGGGGTATGCTTGGGACATGAACGTGATCTATGTGGATGAGCTCTTTTTTCTCAATGCGCTCACGGACTATCTGCTGCTGCTCTCGTGCGCGCGGCTGCGCGGAAAAGCGCTGCGCCGCAGCCGGTTTGCCGCGGCCGCGGCGTTCGGCGGGGTGTACGCCGTGTTCGCCGCGATCCCCCCGCTCTCGTTTCTCGTCTCACTCGCGGTGAAGGCGCTCGTTTCGCTGCTCATGGCGTGGATCGCATTTGGTGCGCCGCCGGAACTCTGGCGCGGCTGGGGCTGCTTTCTCGCGCTCTCGTCGGCGTTTGCCGGGGCGGTGTACGGCATTTCGCTGCTCTCCGGCGCGGAGGTGTATGGCTCCCTCTCCGGCGCTTCGCTCAAAACGCTCGTGCTCTCCTTCGGGCTGTGCTATGCCGCGGTGCGGCTCTTTTTCGGGCGGTTTCTGAAGCGCCGCGAGCGCTGCATCGTGGAAGCGAAGATCGAGCTTTGCGGCAAAACCGCCGTGGTGCGCGCGCTGCGCGATACCGGCAACGCGCTCTTTGACCCGCTCTCCGGCGCGCGCATCCTGCTCGCGGAGCCGGGCTCTCTCGCCTCGCTCTTTGCTCCCCCGCTCGTTCTGCCGCTGCCGGACGATCCGGCGGCATGCTTTCGCGTTCTGTCCTCACATCCGGCGCTCTCGCGGCGGCTGCGTCTCATCGGCTTTTCCGCCGTCGGGACAAAGCGGGGTCTGCTCGTATGCTTCCGTCCCGACGCCGTCACGGTCGAGGGCACGGCGGAGCGGTATCTCGTCGCCCTTTCGCCAACACCGCTCGGCAACGGGGAATATACCGCGCTCGTTTGAAAATTAAAAGGAGGTCATGCCCATGTTTTCCGATTTGCTCCAACAGCTTCTGCTCGCCCTGCTGCCGAACGAGCCGGTTTACTATATCGGCGGAAGCGAGGTTTTGCCCCCGCCGCTCTCGCGCGAGGCGGAGGACGCGGCGCTCACGGCGCTCTGCGCCGGGGACAAGAGCGCCGAGCGCACGCTCATCGAGCACAATCTCCGGCTCGTCGTCTATATCGCGCGGCGGTTTGAAAATACCGGCGTGGGACTCGAGGATCTCATCTCCATCGGCACGATCGGGCTCATCAAGGCCGTGAGCACGTTCGACCGGGAAAAGAACATCAAGCTCGCGACCTACGCCTCCCGGTGCATCGAAAACGAAATTCTGATGTATCTGCGCAAGCTCTCCGCGCAGCGCACGGAGGTGAGCTTTGACGAGCCGCTCAACACCGACTGGGACGGCAACGAGCTGCTGCTCTCGGATGTGCTCGGCACCGATGAGGACGAGGTTTCCCGCCCGATGGAAGACGACGCCGACCGCCGCGCGCTGCACGAGGCCGTGGCGAAGCTCAACGAGCGCGACCGGGACATCATTTCCCTGCGCTTCGGTCTGCTCGGGCGGCGGGAGTATACGCAAAAAGAGGTCGCCGACCGCATGGGCATTTCGCAAAGCTACATATCCCGGCTCGAAAAGCGCATCCTTCTCCGTCTCCGCCGGGAGATGCAGAAGATCATGGCATAAAAAAGTCGCCCCGTACAGAGGCGGCCGATATGTTCCCTTGCTTTTTCCCGGATAAATGCGGTATACTTTATATTTAGACAATACCGCATTCTGGAAAGGATATATTTTATGTTCCGCAACGCTGAAGAAAAAGACTTTGCCCTCTATATGGAGCTGGCACAGGAATTTTACCACTCGCCCGCCGTGATGCACCCGATCCCGGCGCAGTACATGGAAAACACGTTCCGCGAGGCCATGCGCTCGGACGTGTACATCATTCTCCGCATTCTCGAAGTAAACGGCGAAGCCGCGGGCTACGCCATCCTCTCGCGCAGCTTCTCTCCCGAGTCCGGCAGCCCGATCTGCTGGATCGAGGAGCTGTACATCCGCGAGGCGTACCGCGGCCACGACCTCGGCACGGAGTTTTTCTCATCCGTCCGCAAGGAGTTTCCCTCGGCGCGTCTGCGGCTCGAGGTCGAGCCGGAAAATACCGGCGCGGTCGCGCTCTACAAGCGTCTCGGCTTCACGCCGCTCGAGTATGTGAGCTACGTCGTCGAGCCGGACGGCGCAGACGCATGAGCGACGCGGTCACGCTGCGCCCCTACGCCGGAGAAGAGGACGCCGCGGCGGAGCTGATCGCCGCGTTCTGGCTCGCGCACAGCGATTATGTGCAGACGCGCGAAGAAGCGCTCGACGATCTGCGCGCGTGGACTTCCGACGGCCACCGGTTTTATTTTCTCGACGCCGATACCGCAGCCGCTGGCTTCGTCCACCTCGGCAGCCGCGGCGGCGAGATCGACTGGATCGAGGAACTGTTCATCCGCCCCGAATTTCAGGGGCGCGGTCTCGGCGCGGCGGCGCTCGAGGCAATCGGCGAGATGGTACGCGGCTACTCCGAATCGCTGTATCTCGAAGTCGCGGCGCGAAATCTCCGTGCGCTCCGGCTCTACCGCCGGGTTGGGTTCGACTGTCTGAACACCGTTACGCTCCGGCGGGACTTTCATCCCGAAGAGTTTGAGACCGTCCGCACGGACGAATTGCTCGGCCATTCCTTTGATGTGCGCCGGAAGCGTGCACCTTCTTCCGATACAGAAAGCACAGGAGGCGAAGGAAACCATGTGGTTTCGTGATCTTATTTCCAACCAGTTTTTGCTGACCGGCATTTCGTCGTGGCTGTGGGCGCAGGTGCTCAAAACGATCATCCACGCGCTCGTCACGCACCGGCTCGATCTCTCCCGGCTCGTCGGCGACGGCGGGATGCCGAGCGGCCACTCCGCGACCGTTTCCTCGCTCGCGGTGGCGGCGGCGTTCGTCTATGGGCTCGATTCCTTCGAGTTTGCCATCGCCGCGGTGCTCGCCGTCATCGTATGCAAGGATGCGATGGGCGTCCGGCTCGAGACCGGCAAGCAGGCCGCCATCATCAATGAGATCGTGAAAGCCTTCGACGATCTTTCCACCGGGAAGTTCTCGGAGGTCAAGCTCAAGGAATTTGTCGGCCACACGCCCATTCAAGTGCTGGCCGGGATCCTACTCGGCATTTTGAACGCGGTGCTGCTGCACCTCTTTATCTTCCCGTAAAAAACTTACGCAGAAATGCGATGCGATACGCCATCACGGTCTTTAGAAATTCGCTGTTTACCGCGATATCATAGCCGTGCATGGCGTTTTTTATCGGGTGATACTCGCACTGCACGCCCTCGCGCGCAAGATGCGCGGCGTACTGCTCGCCCTCGTCGCGCAGGCAGTCAAACTCCGCCGTCTCAATGCATGCGCTCGGCAGCCCCTGCAGCGACGCGCTCTCCGCCGGGGAGAGCCATTCTCTCGGTGCGGCGGACGGGCCGGGCGCGTACATGGCAAAGTATTTTCCCATATCGCGGCTGTTGCACATGGGCGTATCCGTGAACTGCCGGTAGCTTTCGGTGTTCATCCGCGCGTCCAGCACCGGGTAGAGCAGCATCTGCGCGCATGGCATCGGGAGGTTCTGTTCCTTTGCCATAAGGCAGAGCGCCGCAGCGAGATTCCCGCCCGCGCTGTCCCCGACGGCGGCGATCCTCGCCGGATCGATGCGAAGCGCGGCGGCGTTTTCCAAAAGAAAGCGATAGCCCGCCAAAGCGTCCTCGTGCGCCGCGGGGAACGTATGCCGCGGCGCTAGACGGTAGTCCGGCAGCGCGACGCGCGCGCCGAGCGTGCGGGAGAGATCTCTCGCCAGCGTAAAATGGTGCGGCGCTGCGTTGAACACGAACCCGCCGCCGTGGAGGAAGTACACGCACGGCGTCGTCTCCATCTCCCCCTCCGGAGCATAGATAAGCATGCGCATGCGGCTTCCATCGGGCCGCGGCACGCTCACGCGAGATACGCACACCGCGCCGCCGCTTTGCTGCGCGGCGTACAGGAGCTTCATCGGCTCCTGGGACAGGCGAACGAACCACGGCGAGAGCGTAGACTTCATATGCGCATAGCACGCAAGGTCGGGATGGTAAGTATATTCCGGCATGGTTTCCCTCCCTTTAAGGCAGCGCCCGCCGCACGGCAAAGAGATCGTGCGGCGGGCGGTTTTTTATGTTTCTTTCGGCTTCTCCGACTCCTTGCGCAGCAGCATGAGCAGCACAAAGAGGATGCAGCATACGTTGATGGCGATATCGGCGATGTTGAACACCGCAAAATGCATGAATTCAAGCTCGAACATATCCACAACGTAGCCGTAGAGCGCACGGTCGATGCCGTTGCCGATCGCGCCGGCCATGGCGAGCACCGCGAGCCAGCGCTCCCACGGCGCAGTGAGCTTATGGCGCACGAGCGCCCACACGACGATGACGCAGAATGCCGCGAGCAGCGCGAGGAACAGCCACCGTCCGCCCGAGAACATACCGAAGGCGACGCCGCTGTTGCGGATGTGCGTGAGATGGACAACGCCGGGGATCAGCGCGCGCTGCTGCGCAGCCGAGGCGTTGAGCGGAATGTTCCGCACGACCCATGCCTTGAGCGCCTGATCCGCCGCGATGATCGCAAGCGAGGCGAGAATGTACCCGATCACGGTTTTTTTCTTAGCTGTCATACCGGCTCCTTCTGATAATAAAAAAAGCAAAGAGCCGCCCGGCGTTGGGCAGCTCTTCGGAAAATAACTTACTTCTTATCGACAGCTTCCTTGAGAGCCTTGCCGGCCTTGAACTGGGGAACGCGGGAAGCGGGGATCTCGATCTCCTTCTTGGTCTTGGGGTTGCGGCCCATGCGGACGCCGCGCTCCTTGACGTCAAAAGCGCCGAAGCCGACGAGCTGCACCTTCTCGCCCTGGATAAGGGTCTCGGTGATGGTCTCCAGAGAAGCGTTGACGGCGAGCTCGCTGTCCTTCTTGGAAAGGCCGGTCTTTTCGGCGACCTGAGCAATAAGTTCTGTTTTGTTCATGGTTATCCTCCTCTTTTGTTTACAACCTGCGGTCAGAGCCGCGGCGCCGCCGCGCGTCCGGCCGCTGTGATCTTTTTCTTACGGCGCAAGAAAAACGTCTTTTTTTGCGCGCCCGAAAACCCTATCATATTTTTCACCATAACGCAAGAGGAAATTCGGCAAACGCCCGGTTTTGCGTATCTTTTTGGCGAATATTACCCGTTTCCCCGGCGAAATGCGTTTTCAGCGGTCTTTCTTTTTAAGATGCGCTCCGCCGCGGCTCGCGCTCCGGCGCATGCTGCCGGAGGAAGGACGGCGCGGCGTCTCATCGAGCGTGTGCAGATGCAGGATGCGCCCGATCTTCTCTCCGTGCGGGATGAGTGCCATATCCTCCATCGTGACGGCGCGGGTAAGGCCGATCATCACAACGTACACGACCGCCGCCGCGGCGATCGCCAAGATCATCGCGCCCGCCATGGCAAGACGCTCGTTCATGCCGCGCAGCGGGATGCGCGCAAGCCCGTACACCGCCCACGCCGCAACGCCCATCGCAAGGCTCGAAAGGAGCGGTGCGCCGAGCACACGGCCCAGCCGCGGGGCGCTGCCGAGCGTCCGGCAGAGGAAGATATAGTCCATAACGCAGATGATCGCAAAGCAGCAGATGCTGCCGACCGGCGCGCCCTGGATGTTGATGGCCGCCGTGCCGACGAGGACCCAGTTGACCGCGATCTTCACAACGCCGCCCACGGCGGTGCTGACGATGGGGAGTTTTTCCTTCCCGCTCGCCTGCAAAATGGCATTGCACATCATGGACATGCAGACAAAGAACGACGCGACCGCGAGCAGCTTCAAAAGTCCCGGTCCGGCCGGGTTGCTGCCCCAGTAGATCACGCGGAACACCGGGTCGGCGAGAACAAAGAGCCCCACCGCCATCGGCATCGTGACGAGCGCGGAGATGCGCAGCGACGATTCCGCAAGTTCGCCCGCCGCCGCGCGGTTGCCGCGCGTGAGATTCCCGACGATCGCCGGGACGATGCTCAGCGTGAGCGGCGTGATGAAGTACGACGGCAGGTTATAGAATGTCTGCGCCTTGCCGTATACGCCGTACAGCTCGCGGGCGCTTTTCTCCACGAACCCGGCGGCGGATTGCAGCCGGTTGAGGCAGAGTGCATTATCGAGCAGGTTGATGAGCGAGAGTACCGACGAGCCGATGGCGATCGGGATGCCGATGCGGAGGAACGCTCGGACGATCGTATCGCGGCTGTCCGGGATATCCGCCGTGCCGTAGGGCCGCGCGGGGTAATTGCGGCGCTTGTAGAGCATCATATAGACGAGCGCGCCGACCGCGCCCGCCGTTACGCCGAAGATCGCGCCCGCCGAGGCGACCGGCAGGGGCTTGTGCGCGCGGATAAGAAGGTACGCAAGTGTCAGGCCGACGACGAGCTTTCCGACTTCCTCGATCACCTGCCCGAACGCCGTGGGGATCATGTTTCCCCGGCCCTGGCAGTAGCCGCGGTAGGCGGACGTGAGACACACGATCACGACCGCGGGCGCGAGCGCAAGGATGCTCGGCGCGGCGTCCGCATTGCCCATCATCGCGGCGAGCTGCCGGTTGAAGAGGAGCATCAGCAGCGTGAAGAACCCGCCGATGGCTGCGAGCGTCCCGGCGGCGGTGCGGAAGATGCGCTGCACATGGGCGGGGCGGTCGAGCGTGTCGGCCTCCGAGATCATGCGCGAGAGCGCCACCGGGAACCCGGCGGTCGCCAGCGTGAGGAAAAAGCTGTATATGTTGTACGCCACCATAAAGTGGGCGAAGCCCTCGTCGCCGAGCAGCTTCATGCTGCCGAGCGGGAGTTTATAGAAGAACGCCGCGATCTTTACGATGACCGTCGTTCCGACCATGATCGCTGCGCCGTGGAGATAGTTTTGCTTTTTGGCTTCCGACAAGGCAGTCCCTCCTTTGCGGTGATGCGCCGCACGCTTCCACAATAAGGATATGCGGTAAGAATATATTTTACACCAACGCGCGGGAAAAGGCAAGCATGGCAAGCCTTTTCCCGCGCAAAGCCGTAAGCGTACAGCGCCTTTCCCATAGGCACTATCTGGCGCTATATAGGCGCCGTCTTCAACCAATTACGCAAAAACGGCAAATCCGTGCAAAATGCCAAAGCCTCCCCGTGTAAGGGGAGGTGGCAAGATCGAAGATTTTGACGGAGGGGTTGTAAAATGCGTCAAACATGAAAGTTATCCCGTTCGGCGATTTACAATCCCTCAGTCACGGCTTCGCCGTGCCAGCTCCCTTTGCACAAGGGAGCCTTCGAGCGCGGAAAAAACATGTTACATTACTGGATCTCCTGCTCCAGCTCATCAAATTCCGGCGCGGAGAAAAACTCGCCGAGCTTGAGTCCCAGTCCGTCGCACAGCTTCTTGACCGTGACGACGGAGACGTCCCGCCGCCGGGCGTCCAGCATGCTGTACACCGTGGACGGCGTCACGCCCGAAAGCGTCGCCAGCTCGTTCGGCTTTATGCCCCGTTCCCGGCAGAGCGCTTCAAACCGCGCCGCCACCGCGTCTTTTACCGACATGCGCATCACCTCAACCCGATAGTATTGAGGTGATCGCGCGTGCGTATACGCACTTGCGTAATTCGGAAAATTATGTTACGCTAGTGCGTAGATTGGTGGATAGCCTTTTACCGTATCTCCTGCTCCAGCTCATCAAATTCCGGGGCGGAGAAAAACTCGCCGAGCGTTATGCCGAGACCGTCGCACATCATTTTGATCGTCAGGAGCTTCGGGTTCTGGCTCTTTCCGTACAGGATGTTCTTGATGCTCGACGGCGGGAGCGCCGAGATCGTCGCCAGATGGTTGATCGTGAGCTTCCGCTCCTCGCAGAGCCGGAGAATGCGCGTGCGCAGCGCGGTGATCGTGTCCATTTCTCTTACCTGCCTTATTTTTATGTAACACAGGTACAAGAATACAAAGCCGTATTGCACAAAGTAGGCTACGCATGCTACTATTAGGCTATGTATAGCCCAATCGACAGGAGGATGACGGATGGACGGCAAAAAACTTCGCATCGCCGAAAACGCGCTGCGGCAGATCGCCGAGCGCGAGGGAACGACCGTGGACGCCGTGCGCGAGGATATCCGCGCCGCGATCGCCGCCGGACAGCGCGACCCCAGTCCCACCGCTCAGGCGTTCTGGCGGACCATTCCCTGCGAGGGCAGCGAGCCGGCGCCGGAGGAGGTCATCCTTCATCTGGCAGACGAGACGTACCGCCGGATGACCGGCGGAAACTCCTGACCCGATCCGCAAAAGCCGCGCGGTTTTTGCATTGACGGCGGTCTCTTTTGCGTGTAGAATCGGGCTGAAAGGCGGTGTTCTATATTATGAAGAAACGGTTATTCCCGGTCCTTCTTCTCTGCATTGCTCTGGCGTTTACGCTCTCGGGCACGGCGCTTGCCGCCGATACGGTGGAATATGAGTCTGCCGAGCTCGGTCTTTCCTTTTCCATGCCGTCGGACTTCAAGGTCCTCTCGCGGGATTCGTATAAGACCGATCCTGTGGCGGAGGAACTCCCCTTCACGCAGGAAAACCTGGACGGGTGGTTCACGGGCGACGGGGACTGTTATTTTCTCGGTACGTCGGACCCCATTCGCTGTATTTTTACTCTGCGCGCCTATCCGAACGGCCGTGACCACTTCGCTTCCGCCGTCGAAGATGGAGCGCTGGACATTCTTATGGATACCATGGCCGGCCTTTTCGCCAAGGACGGTTCGGAAGTTCTAAGCGCGGAGACGTATCCGCACCCGGAAAACAGCATCCTGCGGTTTGGATATCTCGACACGGACGAGGACGGCTCGACGGACTACAGCGTGACCTTTTTCACCGTATGCGGCGAAAACACCGTCCGCATCGATTTCTCCTTCATGTACAGTTCCGGTACGCCGGAGCAGGACGCGCTGGCGAACAGCGTCATTGACTCCATGAAATTTTCCGCTGCTGTTCCAAAGCCGTCGTACCAGACGGGAACTACCAAAACCATTGTCTGCTGCGTTCTCCTTGCCGCGGTCATCATAGTCCTCGGCATTCTCAGCCGTAAAATGCGCAAAGATAAAGGAGCCGCCGCGAAAGCGATGGCATCCGCCGCGCAGCCGGAAGCGCCGGCCGCCGTGCCGGACACGAAATACTGCCCCTACTGCGGCGAAAAGATCCCCGCCGCGAGCAAATTCTGCCCCAAGTGCGGCGCGCAGCTCCCGCCGCGCAGCGAAAAACAATAAACGCAAAGGACGAACGACCGTATGAAAATCCCGTGCAAAAAACTCCGTAAAAACGCCATACTGCCCACGCGCGGCACCGCGCTCGCCGCGGGCGTTGATCTTTACGCCCTGCTGCCGGACGGACAGGAGAGCGCCACGGTCGCCCCGCAAGGCAAGTACCTCTTCCCCACCGGCATCGCCGTGGAGATCCCGGAGGGATATGTCGGGCTGGTGTTTGCCCGCAGCGGCATTGCCACAAAGCGCCAGCTTGCCCCCGCCAACTGCGTCGGCGTGATCGACGCCGATTACCGCGGAGAGCTGCGGGTGTTTCTGCAGAACAACGGCACCGAGCCGCAGACCGTGGAGAACGGCGAGCGCATCGCGCAGCTCGTTATCACGCCGTGTCTCGACATCGAGATCGAAGAAACGGACGAGCTTTCCGAAACGCTCCGCGGCGCAGCGGGCTTCGGCAGCACCGGCACGCACTGAAGCGGAGCCGAAAAACCGTCATAGAAAAACATCGCCCCGCATTTTGGACCTGCTCTCCAAAACGCGGGGGCGATTTTTGTGTTCTTTCACCGAAATAAAGACAGGCTTGTCTGCACGATGCGCTGCACAAACCGCACGACCGTTTCGCGCTCATACCGGTCGTAGCCCTCTACCACGACGTGCATCAGCCCATTGGACAGATGCGTGTACAGCATCTCCAGTTCCTCGTCGCTCGCGCGCAGCTCCTGCCGCCAGTAGTTGATACTCTGCGGCCGGGCATAATCGATCATCCTATGGATGACCGGCGAGCCAGGATTTTGGAAGATCAGCACACGGCAGGCTTCCTCGTTCTTCCCGATCATGTCGTAGATCGCCTCGATCAGCGCCGCCACATCATACGATTTTATCAGCGTGAGCGACTGTGCGAACGCTTCAAGCAGCTCGTTCTCGATCGCCTCCAGCAGTGCAAAACAGTCACTGTAATGCGAATAAAATGTCGCGCGGTTCAGCTCCGCCAGCTCGCAGACCTCCTTGACCGTGATCTTGTTCACGCTCTTTTCCTTCAGCAGCGTTAAAAACGCCTGCTTTAGCGCGTGCTGCGTATACCGGACTCTTGCATCGGATTTTCCTGCCATGGGGCACCTCATCACAAATTGTTTACAGAAATGCGCGACGCTTTCGTGCCGCGTGTCGATTTTCTTTCATGCAGCGGCCGGTTGACGGTTGTCTGCCTCCACTGGAAAAAGTATACTATACGTACGAAAGATAATCAACAGTTGTCTTTCTCATATCCCATGGAGGTGGAAAATTATGTATGATAAATATCTCGTGACCGGTGCAACAGGCTTTCTCGGCCGTACGGTCGTTTCGGAGCTGCTCTCTCGCGGCGCGGCGGTACGGGCGCTCGTACTGCCGGGCGATCAGCTCGCCGGAGTTTTGCCGGAGAGCGTGGAGCGCACGGAGGGGGATCTTTGCAGTGCATCTGCGCTGGAAAATTTCTTTGCAGGAACGGATGAGAGTGCCTGCGTCATCCATACGGCAGGCATCGTAACGGTGGCATCGCATCCGGACGCCTCGCTCTACCGCGTGAACGTGGACGGGACGCGCGCCGTTCTGCGCGAGTGCACCGCACACGGCGTCGGCAAGCTCGTGTATGTCAGTTCCGTCCATGCGCTGCCCGAAAAACCGAAGGGCATGACGATCACAGAAACCGACGCCGTTTCTTCGGAATTTGTTTCCGGAGCTTACGCCAAGAGCAAGGCAGAGGCGACCGCGCTCGTATTCGCCGCGGCAAAAGGCGGTCTGAACGCAAGCGTAGTGTTCCCGTCCGGCATTATCGGGCCGGGCGACGTCGCCGGAGGCAGCATGACGGCGATGTTCCGCTCGTTCCTTGCGGGGCGGCTCCCGCTCGCGGTGTGCGGCGGGTATGACTTCGTTGATGTGCGCGATGTTGCCCGCGGCATTGCCGACTGCGCGGAAAACGGGCGGAGCGGCTGCGGCTACATTCTCTCCGGACACTATGCAACGATCCGCGATATGCTCGAAGCGCTCAAGACCGCCGCCGGTGTACACCGTGCGGTAGCATATCTCCCGCTCCGTTTTGCCCGGCGTGCAGCGGCGGTCTTTGAAAGATTTGCCCGTCTCGGCAAAAAGAAGCTGTTCTTCACGCCCTACTCCGTTGACGTGCTCGGCTCGAACGCGCTTTTCAGCCACGGCGCAGCCAGCCGGACGTTCGGCTATGCGCCGCGTCCGCTGCTCACGACGCTGCGCGACACGGCGCAATGGCTGTGCCGGGCAAAGCCTCTCGCGGCAGCAACATAAAAACATAAAAATATATGCCGCATACTCCGTCGGCGGAAGTGCATCAAGCGCTTCCGCCGGTTTCGTTTTCCACACGCCGCTCCACATCCCGGACGAGCGCTTCAAAGCGCCGGGCGGTATCCGGGCTGTCGGACTCGATGCAGAGCGCCGCGCGGTCGGCGCAGGGCGCGATGTGCACGCCGCCGGGGACCGTCCGCACGGTCAGCCCGTCGGTGAGGTCCGCGCCCGCTTCCATGAGTCCCGCGGTGAGCGCACGCATGAGCCGCGCGCGGTGCGGCGCGCCGCAGTACACCCGGCAGGCGTACCGCGCCCGCTCCGGGGAAGTGTCCGGCGCGCGCTCCAGCGCGCCGCCCTCCCGCTCCGAGAGGTGCAGTTTGCCCTCCCAGGCGTCGAGATTGGCCCGGTAGTACGAGCCGGGGTCGCCGATATCGCGCCAGTAGCCCTCCATCGGCACGCCGCGGATGCCGCGCCCCGACGCCATCAGGCGCGGGAAGAGGTCGCGCGCGAAGTCAAAGGGCGTATCCGCCGGGATGAAGCGCAGCACCTCCGGAGACAAAACATAGATACCGGTATTCACGAGATCGGTCACGACACGCTCCCACGCGGGCTTTTCGATGAAGCTGCGCACCCACCCCTCGCCGTCGGTCACGGCGAGACCGTAGGGCAGCGGCGCTTCGTGCGGATAGAGCGCCATCGTGACGGCGGCGTGCGCGCGCCGGTGTTCGTTCCAGAGAGAGCGCAGGTCAAAATCGCACGCGGCATCGCCGCTGATGATGAGCACGTTTTCCCCCGCGATAAAATCCTCGCAGTTTTTCACCGCGCCCGCGGTGCCGAGTGCCTTTTCCTCGCGCCGGTACTGCAAATGCACGCCGAAGCCGCTCCCGTCGCCGAAGTACCGCTCGATCTGCTCGGGCAGGCAGGCCGTCGTGCAGCAGAGATCCCGGAAGCCGCAGCGCTTCAAAAGTGCTACGATGTGCTCGAGCATCGGCGCGCCGAGCAGTTCCGCCATGGGCTTGGGCACCGCGCCGTGGGTGACAGGTGCGAGCCGCGTCCCTCTTCCTCCCGCTAAAATGACCGCTTTCATCTTTTTATAAAAGCTCCTTTTTCTGTTTTTATGGAGGAAGTTTCTGCACTGCGGCGAAAAAATATGCAAAGAGCGGAAGAATGCGGCGAAAAGGTCTCGCATTCTTTGGATATTTGTGGTATATTATATTCTGTATTTTTATCTGCCCGCTCTGTGGTTCCGGCGGGCATGGGGAGAGGATACCTTGAACAGCCGCAAACCGCAGAAATTTGCCGAGCCAGGCATCCGCATGTGCCTGCTCATCATGCTCATATTCGCGCTTGTGACCTTCTTTTTCGCCCGCTTCAACCGCTATATCGCCTATGGTGAGGCGATCGTCACGGTGCTGCTTGCGATCTACGCGCTCATCCGCGCGCGGGCGCGCCAGAAGGAGCTGCAGGCGTTCGTCGAGAGCGTTACCTACAACGCCGAATCCGCCACGAACAACACGCTCATCCACTTCCCGCTGCCGATGGCAGTGTTCCGTCTGAACGACAGCGGCGTCGTCTGGGGCAACCAGCCGTTCTGGGAGATGTGCGGCCGCACGAGTCCCGCGTTTGACGCAAAGCTCACCTCGCTCGTGCCGGAGTTCAACAGCAAGTGGCTGCTCGAGGGCAAGAACCGCATGGCGGATCTTCTCGAGGTGGACGGGAAAAAGTATCAGGTCAACGGCAACATGGTCCGCGCCGGCGAGCGCGAGGAGACCTATGAGTTCATGGGCATCACCTACTGGGTGGACGTGACCGAGTACGACGACGTAAAGCAGGAATACCTCGCCACGCGCCCGGTCGTGATGGTCATGCTTGTGGATAACTACGACGAGCTGATGAAGCCGCTCACCGACCGCCAGCGCACCGAGCTGCGCGGCCAGATCGACATTGCCATTGAGAAATGGTGCGAGGGGCGCGGCGGCATTCTCCGGCGCGTGGACCGTGACCGGTACATCTTCATTTTTGAAAAGCGGCATTTCGACGAGATCACGAAAAACCGCTTCACGCTCGTCGAGAGCATCCACTCGATCGTCAATCTCACCGGCATCCACGCTACGGTGAGCATCGGCGTCGGACTCGACGGCGCGAGCTACGACGAGGACTATTCCTTCGCTACGCTCGCCGAGGATATGGCGCTCTCGCGCGGCGGCGATCAGGCGGTCGTGAAAAACAAGTTCAACTTTGAATTTTTCGGCGGGCGCGGCGCGGAGGTCGAAACGCGCACAAAGGTCAAGTCCCGCGTCATGGCAAACTCTCTCTCCCGGCTCATACAGGACGCCTCGCAGGTGTTCATCATGGGCCACCGGTACGCCGATCTTGATGCCGTCGGCGCGGCGGTGGGCGTGCGGTGCATCGCCCGGCGCTTCCACTGCCCGGCGAAGATCGTGCTCGACATGGACAAAAACGCCGTCGGACCGCTGCTCGCCATGCTGCACGGGGAAGAGGAATACCAAAACGCCTTCATCAGCGCGCAGGAGGCGCTGCTCGAGGCCGACAGCCGGACGCTGCTCGTTGTGGTGGACACGAACCGCCCCGAGCAGGTGGAGGACGAATCTCTGCTCACCGCGTGCAGCAACCGTCTCGCGGTCATCGACCACCACCGGCGCGCCGCTACCTATATCAAGAACGCCACGCTCACGCTCTATGAGCCGAACGCCTCGTCCTCGTGCGAGCTCGTCACGGAGCTGATGCAGGAGCTGTGCGAGCCGGCGGACATTCTCCCCTTCGAGGCGGACGCCGTGCTTTCCGGCATCGTGCTCGACACGAAAAACTTTACGATCCGCACCGGCGACCGCACGTTTGACGCCGCGGCGTTCCTCCGCCGCAGCGGTGCGGACACTACGCGCGTGAAGAAGCTCTTCCAGAACGGTATGGAGGAGACCATGGAGCGCTACGACATTATGAAGCAGGCGCGCATTTATAAAGGCATCGCCGTGGTCGCAGCGCAGGAGACGCAGAACCGCATCGTCGCAGCGCAGGCCGCGGACGAGCTTTTGAACATCTCCGGCGTAAACGCGAGCGCCGTACTCTATCCCACGGGCGACGGCGGCGTCGCGGTGTCGGCGCGGAGCATCGGCGATGTGAACGTGCAGGTGCTGCTCGAAACGCTCGGCGGCGGCGGCAACCGCTCGGCAGCCGGGGCGCAGATACCGAACTGCACGCTGCGCGACGCGGTGAACCGGCTCTTCGCCGCCATCGACGAATACCGCGCCACAGACTAATAAAAAACTAAGCAGACCGAAGGAGGTCATATACCATGAAAGTTATTTTCCAGCAGGATGTCCGCGGACAGGGCAAAAAGGGCGAGATGAAGGAAGTTTCCGAGGGCTACGGCCGCAACTACCTTCTCCCCCGCGGTCTCGCCGTAGAAGCGAACAAGGATAATCTCAACACTCTGGCGCTCAAGGAAAAGGCGCGGAAGGCGCAGGAGGCGCGCGAGCGCGCCGAAGCCGAGGAAGCCGCCGCCAAGCTCAAGGACGTCATCGTCACGGTGCGCGCCAAGGCCGGCGCGAACGGGCGTCTTTTCGGCAGCGTTACCTCGCAGGAGATCGTGGACGCGCTGCGCGAGCAGCACGGCGTCTCCATCGAGAAGAACCGCATCGTACAGGCTGAGCCGATCAAGAGCTTCGGCAGCTTTGAAGTCAAGTGCAAGTTCGGCTATGGCATCGACGGCACCGTGCAGCTGCTCGTCATCGAAAAGTAAGAGCGGATGGAAGAACTGCTCGGACGGCGGGTGCCCTGGTCCGCGGAAGCGGAACAGGCGGTGCTCGGCTCGTGCCTGATCGACCCGTCCTGTCTGCCGGACGTTATGACGGCGGTGCGCGGCGCGGATTTCTATCTGCCGCAGAACCGGGAGATTTTTGAAACGATCTTCTCCATGTTCACCTTCGCCAAGCCCATCGACCCGGTGACGGTGCTCGATGAGATGAAGGTGCGCGGCGTTTACCATGACGAGGGCTCGCAGCAGTACATCCGCGAGCTGATGCGCTTAACGCCCACGGCGGCGAACGTACTCAAATACGCCGCCATCGTGCGCGACCAGGCGCTGCTCCGCAACGTCATCACCGTGTGCGAGGAGACGGTCGAGGCCGCCTCCTCCGGCGCGGGCGAGGCCGGAGACGTGCTTGATCTCTGCGAAAAGAAGATCTATGCGCTCCGGCAGGACCGCGTTGTCGGCGGACTGATGCCGGTGTCCCAGGTCGTAAACAACGTCTACTCCAATCTTTCCGAGCTTGCCGCCTCCGGCCAGCCGATCCCCGGCATCCCGACCGGCTTCCGGGACGTGGACCGCCGCATCATGGGCATGAACAAGGGCGACTTTATCCTTGTCGCCGCGCGCCCCGGCATGGGCAAAACGAGTATCGGTCTCAACATCTGCCTGAATGCCGCGAAAGCCACGGGAAAGACCGTCGCCATTTTCTCGCTCGAAATGAGCCGCGAACAGCTCGTGACGCGCTTTCTCTCCAGCGAGGGCGAGGTCCCGCTCGGGAATCTTCTCACGGGCAATCTCACGATGGACGAGTGGAAGCGCACGGCGCACGCCTGCGCCGCAGTGTCCTCGCTCGATATTCTCGTAAACGACAACCCGACGCTCACCGTCGCGGAGATGAACGCGCAGTGCCGCCGGCTCAACAATCTCGGTCTCGTGATGATCGACTACCTTCAGCTCATGCAGGGCTCCGGCAGCAAGAACAACTGGGCAAACGAGAGCCGCCAGCAGGTCGTCAGCGACATTTCGCGCATGATGAAGATCATGGCGAAGGAGCTGAACGTGCCGGTGCTGTGCCTTTCGCAGCTCTCGCGCGCCAACGAGCAGCGGCAGGACAAGCGTCCGATGCTCTCGGATCTGCGCGAATCCGGCTCGATCGAGCAGGACGCCGACATCGTCATGGGCATTTACCGCGAGGGCTATTACAATCAGGAGATCGAAAACCCGAATCTCACGGAGCTGATCGTGCTCAAAAACCGCCATGGCGAGACCGGCAAGGACAATCTCCAGTGGCAGGGCGAGTATACAACGTTCCGCGACGCCGACCGCTGGCACAATGAGTGAGCCGGCGCTCGACCGCAGCCTGCTGCCGGCGGGGTGTACGGTGCTGTGCGCCGTGTCCGGCGGGGCGGATTCGGTATGTCTGCTTGATCTCGTGCGGCGGCTCGGCGATGTGACGGTGCTCTGCGCCCACTTTGACCACGGCATCCGCGGCGCGGAGAGCGCGCGGGACGCCGCGTTCGTCGAAGCGCTCTGTAAAGAATGGGGCGTCCCGTTCTTTCCCGGCCGGGGTGACGTCCCGGCGTATGCCGCGGCGAACGGTTTGAGCATCGAGACCGCGGCGCGGGAGCTGCGCTACGCCTTTCTCGAGCGCACCGCGAAGGAACAGAGCGCGGATGTCATCGCCACGGCGCACAATTTAAACGACAATGCGGAGACCATTCTCTTCCGCATGGCTCGCGGCACGGGACTGCGCGGACTTACCGGCATCCCGGCGCGGCGCGGCAGGATCGTCCGCCCGCTTCTGCGGACGCCGCGGCGCGATATTGAAGAATATCTCGCCGCGCACGGCATCCCTCATGTGGAGGACTCCACGAACGCGGAGCCGGACGCTGCGCGGAACCGCGTCCGGCTCGACGTGCTCCCGCTGCTCGAGAGCATCCACCCCGGCGCGGCGGCGGGCATCGCACGCATGAGCGAAACGCTCGCCGAGGATGAGGCGTTTCTCGCCTCGCTCGCGGAGGAAAAGCTCGCTCTCTGGGGCGGCGCGATCCCCGCAAAGGAGCTTTGCGCGCTGCCGCAGCCTGTTGCGCGGCGTGTTCTCGCGCTCTGGCTCGGCGGAGAGCTCTCGCGCGAGCGGTTCGACGCGCTGCTGCGCTTTGCTGCGGCCTCCGGGGACGGCGTGCTGGAGCTTCCGGGACGGCTCATCCGGCGGGAGCTTGGGCAGCTCCGGCTTGATGAAAGGGACGCGCCGCCGCTCGAAGAGCGCGCGCTTTTGCCCGGAGAGACGATCTTTTACCCCGGACAGTGGCAAATCTCGTGCAAACTTTGCCCCGCGGGGGCGGAAATTCAAACTTCGTTCAACACTTTTTGCTTTTCATGTGCCAATATATGTGGTAAACTGACCGTTGCGTCCCGCGCTGCGGGAGATACGATCGTTCTGCACCGCCGCGGCGGTACGCGCTCGGTGAGCAAGCTGCTCGGCGAGGCGCGCATCCCGGTCTCGCAGCGCGCCGCCGTTCCGGTCGTGCGCGACGGGGCGGGGCCTCTGGCCGTTTACGGTATCGGGCAGAGCGAGAGAGCTTTCCCCGCGCCGCAGGAGCCGTTTTATAAAATCACCATTTCGCCAATTTCGGAGGAAGAGAGAGAATGAGAGAAGATATTGCGTCCATACTGCTCAGTGAGGAGCAGATCCATACGCGCGTCCGCGAGCTGGGCGAGGAGATCTCCCGCGATTACGCCGGGAAAGAGCCGCTGTTCGTCGGCGTTTTAAAGGGTTGCTTCATTTTCATGGCGGACCTGTTCCGCGAAGTGACCATCCCCGGCAGCATAGACTTCATGGCCGTTTCGTCCTACGGAAACGGCACTTCCACCACCGGCGCGGTGAAGATCAACAAGGATCTCAGCCAGGACATTGAAAACCGCGACGTCATCATCGTCGAGGACATTCTCGACTCCGGCGTCACGCTCAGCTATCTCACGAAGTATCTCCAGAACCGCAAGCCGAGCTCCATCTGCATCGCAACGCTGCTCGATAAGCCCGCGCGCCGCCGCGCCGATGTGCAGGCGAAGTACGTCGGCTTCACCGTGCCGGACGCCTTTGTCGTCGGCTACGGTCTGGATTATGCGGAAAAATACCGCAATCTGCCGTTCATCGGCGTTCTCAAGCCGGAAGTATACGAAAAATAAATCTCTGATTTATATATTGTCCGCGCCGTCCGGTGGGACGGCAGAAAAGGAAGTGACAGTTTTTGAACAACCGACCCTCCCCCAACAAGACCCGTCAGATCGGCTTTCTCGTATTGATCCTCGTGCTGCTGCTCGGCACGATCTATTCCATGACGAGAAACACCGTGAAGGAATCGCTTGTCTATTCGGAAGTCATCGAGCTTTTTGAAACGAAGCAGGTCGAATCCTTCGCCATCGACACCGACGGCAATCTCACCATGCAGCTGCGCTCCGCCTACAAGGGGCAAACGAAGTATTCGTATGAGTGCGGCAGCTTCAGCATCTTCTACAACGATCTCAACGATCTCGTGCAGGAGCAGAAGGCCGAAGGCATTCTCACCGAGTACGACTACCCGCCCGCGTGGGAAGCGGCCTGGTGGCTGAGCTTTGTGCCGTATCTCATCATCTTCGTCATCATGGGCGTGCTGTGGTACTCCATGATGCGTTCGGCGCAGGGCGGCGGCGGTGCCGGCGGCGTTATGAAGTTCTCCAAGGCTCGCACCCGTCTCGGCAGCGAGGAAAAGCAGAAAAAGACGTTTGCCGACGTCGCGGGCGCCGATGAGGAGAAGGAAGAGCTGCAGGAGATCGTCGAATATCTGAAAAACCCCGCGGCGTATTCCCAGATGGGCGCGCGCATCCCCAAGGGTGTGCTGCTCGTCGGTCCTCCGGGCACGGGCAAAACGCTGCTCGCCAAGGCGGTCGCCGGCGAAGCGGGCGTCGAGTTCCTGTCCATCTCCGGCTCCGACTTCGTTGAGCTGTATGTCGGCGTCGGCGCGAGCCGTGTCCGCGACCTGTTTGAGCAGGCCAAGAAGGTCGCCCCCGCCATCATATTCATCGACGAGATCGACGCCGTCGGCCGTCAGCGCGGCTCCGGTCTCGGCGGCGGCCACGACGAGCGCGAGCAGACGCTCAACCAGCTCCTTGTCGAAATGGACGGTTTCAACGATAACCAGGGCGTCATCGTCATGGCGGCTACGAACCGAGCCGACATTCTCGATAACGCACTTCTCCGTCCCGGTCGCTTCGACCGGCAGGTGTACGTCGGTCTGCCCGATATCAAGGGCCGCGCCGACATTCTGAAGATCCACGCCCGCGGCAAGCCGCTCGGCGAGGACGTCGATCTGCACGACATCGCCAAGGGTACGCCCGGTTTCTCCGGCGCGGATCTGGAAAACCTGCTCAATGAGGCCGCGCTTCTTGCCGTTCGCCGCAAGCGCCGGTTCATCATGCAGAAGGACATCGACGACGCCATTCTCAAGGTCTCCATGGGTCCGGAGAAAAAGTCCCGCGTCATCACCGAGAAGGAGCGGCGGCTCACGGCCTACCACGAATCCGGCCACGCCATCGCCGCGCACTATCTCGAGCACGTCGATCCCGTGCAATATATCACGATCATCCCGCGCGGCCAGGCCGGTGGCTTCACGCTGTTCCGCCCGCAGGACGACAAGAGCTTCCGCTCGCGCAGCGAGATGTTTGAGGACATCGTCGTCGCGCTCGGCGGACGTATGGCCGAGAAGATCTTTCTTGACGATATCTCCACCGGCGCGTCCGTCGATATCCAGCAGGCGACGCACACCGCCCGCAACATGGTCACCGTATACGGCATGAGCGACCGTCTCGGTCCCATCAGCTTCGATTCCTCGGACCACAGCATTTTCATCGGCCGCGACTTTGGCCAGACGAAGAGCTATTCCGAGGAGACCGCCGCCGTCATCGACGAGGAGGTCAAGCGCATCTTCGACGAGGCCGCGCTCAAGTGCGAGGAGATCCTCCGCGCCCACGCCGACGTGCTCGTCGCGCTCGCGGAATATCTGCTCATCAACGAGACGATCGACGGCGAGGACTTCCGCTACTTCTGCGATCACAAATGCATGCCCCCGCTGCCGGAGAAGTCCGACGCCGTGAAGCAGAAGGAAGCCGAGCTTCTCAAGGAAACCGAAACGCCCGCCGCGCCGGAAGCTCCCGCTGAGAACACGGAGACGCCGGGCGAGCCGGACAGCAAATAACAACCAGCAAAAAGAGGACCCGCGGAACGTTTGCTCCGCGGGTCCTCTATATTTTCCGCTCAGCCGGCGGCCGTATCGCCGGCAATTTTCTCATCGGCGAAGAGCGTTCCCTCATCCGCGAAAGGCTCTTCCTCATCCGCGAAAGGCTCTTCCTCATCCGTGAAGGACTCTTCCTCGTCGGCAGGGGGCTCTTCCTCAGCGTGCATCCCGGCATTCCAGTATTCTTTGAGCGCGGCATTGATCTTCACCGGGTCCATCTCGTCTTCCGGTACCGGCTGGCTCGGTTCCGGAATATCTCCATACTCGA
>ERZ808240.2134-NODE-2134-length-22505-cov-6.833541_pt1 | contig 22505 bp, 34 predicted proteins | sample MGYA00521084_ERZ808240 | MGnify/ENA primary metagenome ERZ808240 (study PRJEB31516, sample SAMN03275571) | gut metagenome | biome: mammalia-associated habitat; material: feces | host: Papio cynocephalus | place: Kenya | collected 2012-08-06 ...
GAGAGTGAAATATTTGCAGATTATACAGAATCGCAAGTTGCAGAACTCTTGCTTTTGGCAAATGATAAGGCGTTGATTTATGATAGGAATTTGCAAAGATTTTTAGCGGGGGATAGTTATGCCTTGCTACATAATCTTTTAACCTTACATTACTATATTTGCAGTGGCAATACTGAGGGCGATTTGCCTAGCGATTCTCTTTATAAAAAGTATGACATAGGCAATCAATCATTGCCCGTGTCAAGCGTTAGTAATGGTGGGAGCAGTGTTTCTATGATAAATCTTAAAACTTTTGATAACGCGGACTTATTTTTTAATGACTTATGGCGAACGCCTTATGGCAAAGAAGCCTATCAAATATTTGAAAACACAAAAGGTTTAAGCATTTGTGTTTTTTGATAGTTGATTAACAAAGGAGCAAAAAAATGGCTAATTATCCAAACCCAACACAACCTATAATTATTGATAGTAGGCAAGTTTCAAGTAGCAAGCTAGATTTTTACTTTCGCCGTTTTTGTTTTGTTAGCGCGGGGGAATCTACACTAAGCGCGGGGGAATACAAAGAGCTAGATTCTACGAATTGGCAAGATTTTTGTAAAAAAGACACACGCCTTTATAAAGAAGTGCAAGCGCATTTCATTTATACAAGCGCAAGTAAAGTTTGCTACATTTTAGAAACACAAGCCACAACAGAAGCGCAAGTGATAAGCGTTAGCGCGGATTTGGCGTTCAGCAAAGATAGCCAAACAATCACAAGTCTATCACTTAAAGCGGGGGATATAATCAAAATTAACACAGCAGAGGGCATTAGCGTTGAGGTAGATTCTAGCTTTTTGCAAGTTAGCGAAAATGGATACAATGTGCTAAAAAGTGGCACAACTTCAATCACTGCAAAAAAGACTACACAAAGCGAGGATTCACAAGACACGACAGAATCAAAAAGCCTAAGCGTAACGATAGCGAACGCGGATTTAAGCGCAAATATTAAGGTTTTGGAACAATTTATCAAAGATGAAACCACACGATTTTATAACTATGGATTGAGCGAGGAATTTTACAAAGATTCTAACATTATTGATATTTTGGCATTAAACACCGCGCTTGATTCTAGCTTGTATTTTACATTTAGCATTAGCGATTTATCACATTACAACAAAGAGCTTACCAGCGGGCATAAGGGCGTTATTGTGCTTTATGACAATGCCACAAAATATCCCCTTTTGGGTAGCTTTGCTGGTGTATTCACAAATTCGCAATTTGATTTAAGCGCAAACAATCCAGCTTCCCCCGTGTGCTTTAAAAGCATTGTCAATAACACTTATAAAGTCTTGACGGCTTCGCAAGCGAGATTCTGCACAGAAAACGGCATTAGTTTTTTAGGCGATATAGGTGGGTATGTCGCACTTATGGGCGGGCGTTGCCAAGATATGCACGCCATAGATTTTTGGTATCAAGTCGATTTAATGCACTTTTATATCAAAGAAGCAATCACAATGCTACTTTATAATGGCGTGAATAATCCGCGCTATGTGATACCATTTAATCAAAGCGGTATCGACATTGCCAAAGCCACAATAAAAAGCGTTTATGATAACAAAGGCAAGGAATTTGGTCTCATCACAGAATACGCGCAAGGTTACGACCAAGCCACAGGCGAGCTTTTGGGACAAGGCGGGATTTATAGCATAGACTTTGCAGATTATATAAAGACTAATCACGCAGATTACGAAGCGGGGATTTACGATGGATTTAGCGCGTATGAGCAGGTGGGTAAATATATCTTACAAGTAATTTATCGCACAACATTAGGATAAGGGGTAAAAATGTTTAATCAAATCAAAGACAATTCAAAAGAGTTACAAGAGCGATACAAAGCTATTAAGGATAGACAGCAAATTAAAGCCGAGCAAGAAGCCCAAAAGCAAACACAAGATTTGCCAAAAGAAACTACTAAAAAGAGAGGTAAATAGCAATGGCAGATTTTTTGAATAAAACCTACACAAAAGCAATTTTTAGCGCGGATTCCACACTAAATGTTACATTTAGAGATTTGGCAGAAGACGCAATAGACGCGGATATGAATGGCGAAGTTGTATCGCGCTTAAATGCGGTTTATGGAGACATTCCTAGTATGAATCCTACCGTAGCACTTGCGGTGAATATTCGCATTCGCAAGGATAGCCCGAGCCTAGTGAATTACTATGACAGAATCCAAAATAACGCGATTATCGGGGGCACGCTAACGCTTTATGATGATGTCAATCAATCATTTACAATAGAACGCCCGAGCTTTGATTTGCAAAGAATCGAAAACGCGAACGGGCAAAATCCATTCGTACAATTTATCGTTAAGGGATTTATTGAAGTAAATCGCAATATGTGGAGCTAAGGGGGTATGAGTAATGCCAAACCCACAGCACACAGCGTTAATCAATCGCGCTAAAGACTATTTTAAGGATAGCACACATAAGGTTTGGCTATACCCTTGCCAAAGATTCTACACCAAGCAGGGATTTTCTTATTTAGTTTTAGATAAAGAGAATCGCAAATCTATATCTTGCGCGATACATTACGGGCGCGAATTTGTGGTAACTGAGGAAATAGGCAGAATCCACACCACAAACATAGACTTAAGCACTAATGAAGCAATAGACATTCAAAATAGCGTTTTAGTGTATGAGAACGCCGACATTCAATCAATACTAAGCGAGGGCGTTACTTCAGCACAAAAGCGCGATATGTATATATTCCTAAAGTCTTTTGAGGGATTTAATGAAACATTTTCATTTTACGCTTACAATGGCGAGGCTTTGACTTGCGATAAGGATTCGGCTTTGCACGAAATAAGCGGGGTTTATGGATGGAGTGTTTTTGACAAGTTGCAAGATTTGGAGGATTATACAATCTTGCCTTTTTTTGCTAATGCAGAATCCACAACTGATAAAGCGATTTTTTGCAAAATCCAAGACCAACAATCGCTAAGTATGCTAGACAACACGCGAGGAACGCTTATGCGCGATAGCGTAAAATTCACAATGCTACACTACACACGCCAAGAGTGCCTTAAATTTATCGACACAATGCAAAATGCGTGCGCTAATAAAATGGTAGATTTTGGTATAATATCAAACATAAGCGTTAAAGAGTTGGACGACTTGCAAGAGTCGGCGGGATTGAGAGGACTTGCCAATTCCATAGAATGCGATTTAAGCTACTTGCTTAAGCCGATTGATTCTAGCGAGTTGGCAGAACGGGATATGAAAAAAATTTACTTTACATTAAAGGGCGTTGTATAATGGCAATTTGGGATAGTTGGAATAGTGGCGAGGGTGTAGAAAACGGCGCGGGGGATAGCGTTTATGGTAACGATTCTATGCTCGGGCTTAAAAAACCTTTGTCTTATGAGGAATGCAAAGACATTTATACATATTGGTTTTTAGGCAAAAGAATTGCCAGCGCACTACCAAATTTTGCGATGAGCGCACCGCGCGAAATATCTTTTGGCAACTTGCCACCCGTGATTTTGGACAGGTTTAACGAAATTTTGCAAAAATATAAAGTTGAAAAGACTATTAAACAAAGCGCGGTATATGCCCGCGTGTTTGGTATGAGTGCGATTTATGCAAGTTTTTCACAAAAAGAGGGCGAGGAACTTAGGGCTTATGATAGCACAAAGCCTTTGAGTTACGATAATTTGCAAAAGGGCAAATTCGCGTTTAATGTGCTAGACCCGCTAAACTTTGCGGGCGTGCAAATCAATCAAAACCCTTTAGATTTGGATTTTCAAAAAATCGAATCAATCACCATTAACGGCGGGACTAAGGTGCATAAGCAAAGATTTTGCACGATTCTAAATGGTGAGCCATTTTATCTAAGATGGATTGATTCTGCTTATTCTTTTGGCACGCCCTCAATTTATCAAAATATGCAAGGGCTTATAAAGTCAATCAATACTAGCTTAGTGGCATTAGAGAGAATGGCAACAAAGGCAAGTGCGGTGGTATTTAAAACGGGCGAGGACGGCATATTGAATTCTCTCGCAGTCGAAGCTAGCGAACGCGCTTTAAAAGAGATGCGAGCTATGAGAATGGACGGGGGCGTTAAAATATCAAAAGATAGCGATGTCGGGTTTTTTAATTTAACGGGCGTAGATGTCGTAGATTCAATCATTGATAAAATGAATCAATGTATTTTAATGGCGTTAAATGATACGCCAAGCAATCTTTTATTAGACAAGAATTTAGCGCAAGGATTTGGGGACGGGGATAATGATTTTAAAGCCTTAATTGCATCGATAGAATCATATAGACAAAACACGCTAAAAAGTGCTTATGCTTTTGTAGATAAGTTTTGCTTAGGATTGGCGTTTGATTTAGGCTTTTTAAATGAAACATTTGCAGAATATAAAGACGATTTAAGGGATTTAGAGATTTTTAGTGTGCGAGATTTAAGAGAAGCGATTTTGCAGAATTTTAAGTGGGAATTTGGCAACTTATACCCAGACACTGAGGCCACAAAGCAAGACAATCTAAGTAAGCGACTTGCGAACTTTGTAACGCTTAAAGATTTGGGAGCTAACCTTAAAGATATTGAGGAACTCATAAACGCAGAATCATTGTTTGATAGTGAAATATCTTTGCACGAAGCCAACTTGCCAAATGATAGCGATGATGAGCACGAAATGCCCGAGCTATCAATAGACAACGAAACACAAAATCAACTTAATGAAGCTAAGGAATAACAATGGCATTCACAAGTCAAGGATACACACCGCGCACGGCAAGCGAGATTAAAGCCGAGCAAGTCAATAAGTTAAAAGAAACACAAAGCGCATTCCTAGAATTTAACGCGGACATTCAAAATTGCCTTTTGGATACCTCTTGCGTGCCTTTAGTTGAGCTAGAAAATATATTTAAAGAATTTGCTAATGGCATAGCCTTAGATAATCAAAACGAATTTTTATTTTACCAACTTTTAGCGAGCTTGGGGCTTATGCCAAAAGCAGAATTTAGTGCAAGTGTAGATATACAATTTAATGGCAAAGAGGGCGATTTTATCCCAAAAGATACAGAAGTTGGCGATACTCAAGGCAAATTCACATTCAAAACGCAAAGCGATGGCGTGATTGGCACAAGTGGAATTATTACGCTTACTTGTTTAGGCGAATCGCAAACAATAGCAGAAGCAAATACGCTTACGCAAATAAATAGCATTGTGGATTCGGGCATAACTTGCAACAATCCAACTGCTAGCGTGGCGTATGTGCCAGCAGAAACATTCGCGCAAATAAAAGCACGGGCGCAAGCAAAGTTACGCGCGAACAAAAGCGGGGGCGTGGATTATTGTATAAATGCGTTAAGTGGCGTTTTGGGAGTAAATCAAAGGTTAGTTAATTGTAGAGAAACTGAAATTCAAAAAGAAATAAGCGGGCAAAATTATCTTAAAAAAGGCTTTGAATTTGTGGTGGGCGGTGGCGATAGCTACGAAATTGCTAACATTTTGCGTAAGGGATTCTTACAAACACAATATCTCATCTCTAATCCTAGCAGTAATGAGAACGCACGCACAATCACGCACAATATAAATGTTTTGGGAGCTATGGTAGAAGTCAATTTTACACGCCCCAAAAAATACTCTTTTAACCTAGAATGCCAAGTGTTAAGCACAGCTAAACAATACGGCGTTAATGAAATTAAAACAATGATTGAAACACCTTTGCAAGATTATCTAAACAATTTGCGCGTGGGCGTTGTGCCAAACAAAACAAAAATGCAAGCTATCGTTTTGGCAGAATTCGCAACACGCGGGATTGAGCTTACAAACATTGTAAGTATTGATTTTAGATATTCCACAGCAAGCGGGGAATGGACCAAGTTTAATAACGAACTGCCTAATATTTACCACGACATATATTTGGAATGTTTGCAGGTGAGCGTAACCGACCAAGTCTATATTGACAACACAGAATCTAGCGAGGTGTAATTTGGTAAATCCCTTTGCTTTTTTTCAAAATCCCGCGCTAAAGCCATACATTCAATATCAAAAGAATCAAGGCTTAAATGACTTATTTGGTGTTGTAAGCAATATGATTTATGCCAACGCACAAGACTTTTTAACAAGTTGGCAAAATGCTATCAACATAAGAGAATCGCAAAGCGAATTCCTAGAATATTATGCAAGGCATTTTTTAGGATTAACGCGACCGATTAGTTCTGGCGTTAGCATTGAGGGGAGCACGCTTTATGACTTAAAAACAAACTACGATAGCGACTTTATCTATGATAATCAAGTATTCACAAAGCCTACCATTGACTTGGAGGACTTTTTGAAATATTTAAAATTCATCTATGATTACTCTTACGAAACTTTGACACTAGAGCAAATTTTGCTTTTAATTTACGATTGGGATTCAAATTTGGTTTTTGGCGATGTAAAGGTAGATTTTAGCGATACAATCACAATCAAAGCCCCGAGCACCTCAAAGATAGAAAACTTGTTTAATATCATAAATGTTAATCGCAATACAATGGGCTTGCCAGCGCAAAGCATTTTAAACTTTGAAACTTACTTAAAAGCACAGAAGAAGGAGGCAAAAAATGCAAAATGACAAAATTCACATAACGCAAAATCTTAATCTTAGCTTGCCTATGGATAAGGAAAACGGCGATATTTACTACATTTATATCCCCGAGCCAAGCAAAGCCCTTGTAAGCGTGGCTTATGGTGCGTTAAAAGAAATTAAAAAAGGCATTGATACGGACACTTACCAAATCGCCGTGATTGAGTATGCCAACTATCCAAAAAGCGATAATGACAAAGTCGCGTTAGAGAATTTGTTAGAGAAATCCTTGCTTATATCAAAAGTGCTTACAAGCGATGGCAAAGAGTATGACTTTTTAGAATATCAATCGCAACTTAGCGCGGGGGATTTAGATTTTCTTAAGGGAACTCTAGCTTTATCTTTAGCCTTATTGCGTTATGTAACTCCAGCAATAAGGCAGAGCGTAAGCAAGGAGTTGTGCTTTTTGGGAACTTATTTGGAGTGGATAGCTTTTGCAAAGAAGCAATTAGCAGATTTAGCACGCGCGCGGATTATGGAATATGTGGGCGTGATAAAAGAGAATTTAGGCGAGTTAAAAAGCGCAAATGCAAGTGTTTCAAGTGCAGAGTATATCGATTCTTTTTTGGCAAATCTTGCCATTCCAAACGAGCAAAAAGAACAAATAAAAGCGGAGCTAGTATAATGTGCGATATAGGCATTTTTACACATTATCTAAACATCTTAAGTTGGGACTATCAAACTTTTAAATCAGTGTTTGGGCTAAAGCAAAAAAGCGCGTTTGAATTAGCTTTATCTTGGAATGGAGCATTGCAATGAAAAAAGTTTATGAAGTAGATTTAAATTTAAAAACCCAAAATGCAGAAGCCAAACTTAAGCAAATCGACCAAAAGTTTAAGCGCATTGAAAAATCTATGCAGAAGCAAAATACAAGCGCAAGGCAAGCCACAACAACGCTTAATAAAGGTTTAGAATCTGCGATTAAGCTAAATGATAAGCTAAATAATGCTATGCAAAAAGCCGTTTTGGCGAGTGAGAAATTTAAGAAAAATATCACGGGCGGGCTTAAAACGGGGCTAAAATTGGCAGGTGGAATCGCGCTCGGCGTTTTGGCAGCAGCGGGGGCTATGCTTGGAATGGTTAAAGGGAGTATGCAACAAAAGCAATCGGGCATTATGGGCGGGCTTAGCCAAAGAAGCAAGAATGCCACAGAATTCGCAGAAAAACAAAGCGGGGGAGTGCAGTTTGATTTTGCAGGGATAGCAAGTAGTCTTTTAAGTGCGGAGGGTAGGCAACAAGCCAGCAGTATAAGCGGTTTAAGCACTGATAAAATTAACGAAATGCTAAAAAATGGGGACACTGCAAACATTTTGCGAGCGGTGCAAAAAGGACTAAAAGAAAGAATAAAAGGATATGACAATACACAAGCAAGCGCGATGATTCAAGGCTTGCAAAATAGCGGGCTTAATATCGGGGAATCCGCAGAATCATTTTTGCTAAATAGCCAAAAAGGTAGCCACGATACCTATTGGAGCGCGTATGATACCAATTTTAAGGCGAATGCGGGGCGTAATTTTGACAATGCCAACAAAGCAGAACAAGCCTACAATAACGCTATGGATAAGTTTCAAGCAATGTTACAAAATCTAGTTACTAATATTTTGCCTCCGCTTATAAGCGCATTTGAGTTTTTGGCAAAAGTGGCAAGCGCAGTGGGTAACGCATTGCGCGCGGTTATTGAAAAAATTATGAGTTGGATACCCGAAAGCGTTACAAATGGGTTTAAAGAGATTTGGGAATGGACAACGGGTAAAGTAGAGCAGGGCGCAAATGCTATGGCTAATCTTATCAAAGACGATCCCAAACCTCAACAAGTCGCGGTAAAGGGCGAGGTTACAATAAAAGACCAAAACGGCAAGATTTTAGGTAAAGGCGAGCTAGAGCAAAGCGCAATCCAAAACGGAGGCAAGCGATGAGTAACCTACTCATTCAAAGATACCTAGACAATCGGATAAATTCCGCGCTTACAAACTACGGCGCGGAGTTGGCAGAGGTGAGAAGCGTTAAAGATAGTGGCTTAATTGTGGAGGTTTTGCCTTTAGCAAAAACAAAAGACACACAATCCATTAAGGGCGTTTTGGTAGCGCAATCTAAGTATATGCAAAGCCCTTTAAGCGCGGGGGATTTTGTGTTATTGTTAAAAACTGCATATACAATCGGGGATTTTGCAACAAGTGGCAAAGTGAAATCTAGCAAAAATACAATAAATTATATTGCTATTCCAATTACAACAAAAGTTGATATTGACAAAGCCACAGAAACAATCTTTATAGGCAATCAAATTGCAAGCCTAAGGGATATTTTTAGCGACTTAAAGAATGCGCTAGATACTCTTGTAAATGTTTTAAGTGTGAGCTTCGCCCAGCCAGCAGTGCCACAAAAGCCATTAGACCCCGCTTTTAGTGGCAATATAAAGTCCTTTGGCACAAAGTTAGAAGCTTTGAGCCAAAAAATCGATAAGGTGCTAAAATGATAAAATATGACAGCAACACAAACACGCTTAGCCTTATTGATAATCAAAGAAGCGAACTTGCATACTACGAAGCATTTTGCCAAGAGTTGCAACTTTGGCAAGGCGAAAACCCTCTTAATGTGAATTTAGGGATTGATTATAAAGGCGTGTTAAATGGTGAGGTGTATTTGCCTATGAGATTACAAGATATAATCTCTAGTTACGAGAAATATTTTAAGTCTATAGAGTTGGGAGATGCGTATAAAGACGGCGAGATTATGACTTGTGATATAATTATAACATTTGGCGATAATAGCGCAAAATCTTATAAGGTGGAAATATGAAAACCATTGAGCGAAATATAAACGGCGTAATTGTCAATCAACGCGGGCGAGATAACTACTTCTTACTTAGCGATATTTTGGCAGTTGTTACAAAATGTAACGAGGGCAAAAAAAAGCGTGATAAATTTTCATTTAAGAAATACAAAAAATCTAAATCTACAAAACGCTTTTTTAAGTATTTACGCAAAGAGCTAAACATTAAGAAGCCTTTTAAGCCCGAGAAAAAAAGCAAGTGGGTTTCGCCTTTGGTGGCATTAGACATTTTAAGCAGTGCGTGCCCTAGGTTTCGGGCAGATATTTTGACCTATGCAAATTCTTTTTAAGGCAACAAAATGGCGTTTTTAGGCACAAGTGGGAATCCTTTAGAAATCGTAGGCAACATTACTTCAAAGACTTACGAAAAGTTGCTAAATAATAATGCTTTGTGGCTACAAAATGTCGCTAGTGTGGCATTTAAGGTAAATTGGCGGATTGATGTCCCCTTGCCTATTTTAGGTTTTATTTACCAGCCCATAAGCGATTTAGAAATTCTCTCTTATGAGTATTCCAAAAGCCCTTATTTGAATAAATCCCAAATTGCTACAAGCTACATAAAAAACAACACAAATATAAGCGTGCAGGCGGATAAGGCAATAACAAACATTAACAAAATGCCTATAAACATCATATATAACGCAGGACTTATTCCGCTTTTGGAATATTACGCAAATCAAGGAGGTTTATTTGCCCTAGCCACGCCTTATGGTGTATTTAGAAATTTAGCACTAAAACGATTAGTTGGCACAAGTAGCGACAATGCAATTTATGGAAGTGGGCTTTTATTTGAATTTGAAAAGCTTAATATTGCCAGCAGTGGTGATAGCAAAATTAAAGAATCGCTAGACAAAACACAAGAGGGCGTATTATGACAATTACCAAGCTAAATATAAACAACAACGCGATAAACTTGCAAGACAAATACCCATTTTTAGTAGGTGAAGCCTACACACAATCGCTAGAAACAGGGGAAGTTTTGCAAATCACAATCAACTATCTTACGCAATCTTTGCAATATAGCCTTTATAATCTTAATAGTGAATGCGTGCTATATCGTGCGAGCTTGCAGGAATACCCATTTAATCTGAGCTTGCGAGATGACCGAGTGCTTTATTTGGTAAATAATTACATTATAGACAGCGATTTAAGCCACGATTTAGCAAAATCTTTTCAAAATGAAATAAGCCAAGATGAGCTTTTATCACTAATTCAAAAAGCACAAAGCTACGCGGGGGCCTAATGTGCGATTTTACAAACTTACGATAAGTGATAATACCGATTCTAGCCTAAAAAAGAATTCTTTTAATGGTTTTGTATGGGAGCTAAATGCAAACAATCCTATTGCGCCGAGAATCGAATTCGCAATACAAAGCTACCAAAACACGCAAAATGTTTGTTTTATTAAACTTTATAATCCGCCGTTGTCGTTTGTTAAAAACGCAAAATTATTGCAAGGCAAATTTATCACACTAGAAGCGGGGCTTAAGCAATCTACATTCACAAATAAAAACAAAATCCGCACGCCGATTGATTTTACTATTTTTAAAGGCAAAATTGAAACAATGCAAACGGCTATCGAGGGAACAGAAATAATAAGCGCGTTTTATGTGAGCCCAGATATGCCAAAGACTTACGAAAAATCTTTTAATGTTAGTCCTAATGAGAAGCCCGCTGAAGTGTTTAAAAAGCAATTTGAAGCATATTATAAGCATTGGGGATATTCTACCATAAAGGTAGAGATTGACAAAAACGCCCTAAGCGTGATAAATGATAGCGAGCAAAGCGCACAATTTAAGCCAAATGAGAGGGAATCTAGCAACTATATTGCTTACTTGCAAAAAAGCCTTAATTCTTTTGGATTAGGCACTTTTTACAATCACAGAACCCAAACGCTTTATATTATCAAAGATGATATGAGCGATGACACCGACCTAATAGCATATAGCCAAGTGATTGAATGCCAAGCTAGCGAGTTCGTGGAGCAACCCAAATGGGAAACTATCGCGCAAGTTAGCTTTTTAATGCAACTTAACGCAAAATATCGAGTTGGTAGCATTTTACGCGTGCCTAGTAATGTCGTTTTTAGTGGTGCGGGCGTGCTTACAAGCAATGTAAATGTGGGGTTAGCGGGGGATAATCTAGCAATATGTGAAGCGGGAGATTATGCGATTATTGGCGTAGAGCATTTAGGCAATTCGCGAGAAGTCGCCACAAGCAATTGGGCTACGAAAATAATCGCACAAAGATTATATAAATAGTTTTTTGCTAAAATAACGCAAATTTTATTAAAAAGGAGGCAATATGCCAACAATTAGCATTACAAACACCACAAACAATGTTTTAAGCGTATATTATCGCGTTGTAAATGGGGATAGTGTAAGCCCTTTGCAACAAGTCGATATTCAGCCCCGAGCTTTATGCAATGAGATAGACTTTGCCACAGAAGCACACTTGCAAGCCTTTAGAGAATCTGCAAAAGATTTTTTAGAAAAAGGCATTCTTTTGGAAGGTAAAAACACAGGCAGAAAAGCCGAGAAAATCCACGATGAGAACGCAAAAGAAACAACAAAAGAGCTTAAATCGAAAGGCAAAAAATCAAGCGAAAATGTAAAAGCTAGCGTGGATAAGCATACAAAAGCAAATTTAAATGTAGAAATAGATTCAATCTAAACACGCATTTACTTTTTTTGTATATAATCTCTTTGTTTGTTTTTGTTTTATTGGGTTTGCTAGACTTTATGTCTAGCAACTTTTTTAATTGTAAGAGGGGCTACCCGCGCAAAAATAGCCCCTCTTAGAGTTAAAAATATCTATTGGCGCGGGGATAGGACAAATATTTTTAGCTACTTCACATAATGCAAAATCCCGCGCTTTTTGCAAAAAGGGATTTTATGCAAAACTTCAAAAAAAGACTTCAAACAAACTTCACTACGATTGACAATCGCATAGCACAAAGTAATCTAAGCTATGAAGCACGCGGACTTTATTTTTATATGCAAAGTTTGCCAGATGATTGGCGTTTTAGCGAGGAACGCTTAGCACGGGCTGGGGGAATAGGCATTGACAAAATTAAGCGCATATTAAAAGAATTGTTTTCAATAGGGCTTTTGATGCGCGAAATTATCAAAGACGATAAAGGGCATAATCTTGCCATATATACGCTTTTTGATTTTGACACTATTAAAAATCCAACGCTGGAAAATCCACCATTGGAAAATCCAACGCTGGAAAATCCTATGTATTACAAAGAAATATATTTCACAAAGAAAAAAGAAAACAAAGAAATAAAAGAAACAAATACGCGCACGCGAAGCGCACGCGAAGCCCTCTTACTTTTTGCTAAAGCAGAATTTGAAAAGGCTAACCCAGCACACATAACGCTAGAGAGCTTTTTGGAGTGGATAGAATACAAAATCGAGCGAACGCCTAAAATGACAAGTGCCACGATTACCAAAAATCTTAATCAACTTATATCTTTTGGCGAAAAAGCCACAGAAGCTATACAAAATTCAATCTTAAGCGGATGGCAGGGCTTGTTTATGCCAAAAGAGAATAAAAGCGATTTAAAGCACGATTCAAGCCAAAATAATAGCCAAGTTAATATAAGCTACGATGAGAACTTTAAACAACTTTTAAATGATTATCTTTGTTCCAAAGTCGGCGCAATAGTCTTAGGTATGAGATTAGTGAAGTTTGAGATTTTGGAATGTGGTGATGTGCATCTAATTTTAGAAAACAATCTTAGGGAATCTTTGATTCGCAGAATCAAAGCATACGAAGTGAAGTCGGTTTTAGATTTTTGGGGGTAGTTACAAAATGAAACACATAGAGTATTTGGAGCAATGTAAGGTGTTTGAGTGGGCTTTTTATAATAGCAAAAAATACCCCGCGCTAGAATTTATGTTTGCCAGCCAAAGTGGCGAGAAGTTTAAAAGCGCGTTGCAAGGCGCACGAGCCAAAAAGGCGGGTATGCGGGCGGGCGTGCCCGATATTTTTTTACCATACCCAAATGGTGAATATGCTGGACTTTTTGTTGAATTAAAACGCCCGATTGTTAAGGGCGAATCCAAGCCCGTTATAAGCGATTCGCAACATAAATATTTGCTTTATCTCGCAAAAGTTGGCTATAAAGCGATTGTTTGTTATGGTGCAAACAACGCAACTAACGAAATTATCAAATATTTAAATAAAAACACTTGACAAATATTTAAAAATATTGTAATATTTCATTAAATCAAAAACAAGGAGAGGGAATATGTGTGTATTGAGTAAAATTCAAAATGCAGTTAAAGTTACAAAGAACTTACACAATCAATTTGGCAATTTTAATTATCGCAATGTGGAATCAATTTATGAATCCGTGAAGCCTATTTTGGCAGAGTTAGAATGTAGCTTGGTGGTTAGTGATGAAGTTGTATTGATTGGCGATAGATTCTACATAAAAGCCACCGCCACAATCAAAGATAAAGCTGGAGCTATTATTGGCGAAGCCTCCGCCTTTGCGCGTGAAGCCCTAGATAAAAAGGGAATGGATGGGGCACAAATCACTGGGAGCGCAAGTAGCTATGCGCGTAAATATGCGCTTGGTGGGCTTTTATTGTTAGATGACAACAAAGACATAGATTCGCAAGATAATAGCCGAAATTACGCCACGCCCGCGCAAAATCCACAAAACAATCTTATCGCGTTAAAAAAGCAAGCTATGAGCGAGCTTGCTAAGCACAATATAAAGACTACTAAGCACATTTTGGAGTATTTTAGCTTTGTGGGAGTAGATAAAGACAACGAACAAGAGCTTGGCGAATTGCTAAGCAGTGATTATTTTCAAGCTAGCATAAGCGACTTTTTGGCACAGGAGGCAAACAATGAGAATCGACAAAGATTTAACTAATGCAGAATATAGACAAGCGAATGGGCTTAGTGCAAGCGATATTAAGAACATTTTGGCTAATCCCTATCTTTTTAAGATTGGGTATAAGCCCGAGCGCACAGCACAAGCGCAAGCAAGGTTAGATTTAGGCAGTGCGATTCACTGCTTAATCTTAGAATCTCATCACTTTGAGAGAGATTTTGCAATTATGCCCGAACTTAACCTCCGCACAAAAGAGGGGAAGGAATCGCGCGCCAAACTTTTGGCAAATGAAAAACGAATTATTATAAGTCAAAAAGACTATGATTTAGCCAAAGAAATAGCGCAATTAGTGCTAGATACTAATCTTTATGATTTTAGCGCGGGGCTTTGTGAAGCTAGTATTTTTAGCGAGCTTGAGGGCGTTAAGGTAAAGTGTCGCCCCGATTGTTTTTGGCAAGATAAGGGCGTGATTGTGGATATTAAAACAACGCGCAATGGTGGCAACACGCCAGATGAGTTTCAAAAGCAAGTAGCTAATTTTGGCTACTATATCCAAGCTAGCTTTTATATGCAAATCACGGGCGCAAAAGAGTTTTTCTTTTTAGCAGTGGATATTGACACAAAGACAATCGGCATTTATGAGCTAGACTTTGTGTCTTTAGAGTTTGGTCTAAGCGAGATAAGGCGTGCGATTGATATTTACAAAAACATTAACAATATTTCAAATATTGTTAGCAAGGACTTTGTAAATGAAACTTTTTCTCGCGTGCTAACATTGCCAAATTATGTTTTTTACAAAAATGGCGTAAATCTATAATAAGGAGAGATTATGAATAAAGTAATTTTGTGTGGCAGAATTTGCCACGATTTAGAGTTGAAATACACACCAAAGGGAATGGCAGTGCTAAACAATACACTTGCTATAAACAAAAAGCAAAATGGCGAGAATAAAACGCTTTTTATAAGGTTTGCAGTATTTGGCAAGGGCGCAGAGATTTTGAATCAATACTCACAAAAAGGCTCGCGCATTTTGGTAGAAGGAGAGATAGATTTAAACGAATATCAAAAGCAAAGTGGAGAGAAAGTGAGTGAATACAAAGTTATCGCGCTAAGTTGTGAGATTTTGGATTTTAAACAAAACGCCACGCCCGCGCAAAATCCACAAAAAAAGCAAAGCGGTGGGTTTGTAAAAGCGGAGGATTTATTGCCAAAAACCCAAAGCCCTATTAGCGATGATGAGCTTCCATTTTAGGATTTAAAAATGAGCGTTGAAAATGCCTACTTAAAGCAATTAAAAGAGATTTTAACAAGTCGATATTCAAAAAAAACAGAATTTAGCAATACTTCAAAAATCAAGCAGAATATTTCTACTCGCAGATGTGTAATGATTGATAGGTGTTATAATCCTAAAAGCGCATCTTACCACGAATATGGTCGTAGGGGCATAAGTGTTTGCGATGAGTGGCGAGAGTCTAGCTTAGCATATTTAGAATGGTTTTGCAAGGAGCTTGCAGGATTCGCGTATAAGTTTGAGAGCGTGGCAGAAGCTATGAGTATTTTAGAAGTTGATAGAATCAACCCAAATGGGAACTATACCCCGCAGAATTGTAGGCTTTTAGAGCGAAAATATAATCAATACACGACGATAAGCGCGAGTCGTTGTGCTATGTATCGAGGATTATACATTCCTTTTTGGTATATCGAAAAACTTTTAGGAATTCAAAGAGTTGGCAAGGATAAAAAGGGCATCAGTGATAGAATTGCTTGTGTGCTTAACCGCGCACTTAAGGGGCAAAGTTACTATGGAGCGCAATTTATGTTTCTTAAACCAAATATGAACTCGCTTTTTAATAAAAGGTGGGCGGGGGAATCTACCAAAAAAGAACTGCTAAAATATGTAACTTTTTTAGTGTGGTATAATTTTCACAAAAACCCGCTTGAATTTAGCAAAGATACGCTTTTAAGTGATTGTCCTAATTGCCAAAATCACGCAGTGGATATAATCAAAGAGAACGCCTATATTTTAGCAAAATGTCAAAGTTGTGATTTTAGCGAGATACTTATAAAGGCGGATTATACACAAATCCCAAACATTTGCGAGGATTTAAGGTCGTTGCCGTTAAAAACTTTTGATAAAAACATTAAAACATTTATCAAAGAACACGCAGAGAATGTTTCACAAAGCAAAATATCGCAACAATCAAGCTACTATAGGCGCAAGTTAAGAATCATCTCTAACCCCGAGCTACAAAAGGCACAAAAAGAAAAAGATAGACTTGCATCGCAAAAATACCACGCCAAAAAGCAAATAGAAGCGGGAGTGGCATTAGACAAGGTGAGAAAAATTGATACCCTTAAAAAAGTGGCAATTTGGGATTTAAAAACGCGTAAAGCAGTGCGCGAACGACTTAAAAAAGAATCGCATTTGATGACACCAAAAGAAATACAAAAAGCCCGCGCGCTTATGACAAAGTTGCTTAAAGTTGAAAAAGAGAACGCCAAAAAGCGCAATCCCGCAGGATATTACGCAAGATTAAAGCGAATGAATGACGCTAGAGCAAAGCGCATAAGAGGTGAGGGGTATGAAATTAAGCCACGCCAAAAAAACCAAAAAGGTGAAATACCTCTTTATTTGCAACACGCAAATACCCCCGCCAAACCACGCAAAAAGGCGCAAAGATTAGACTACAAAGAGATATATTTTACGCAAGATGAATTAGTGAATTTTGGATTTGATAAAGTCAAGTTGCAACAAAAATATAAAGATGCGCTCGCAAATTCTTTTAGTCCAAATATCCACGACTTTAAAAAAGAGCGTGAATTGGTGAATGCCTTTTTATCCAAAAGGCAGTGCAATGGATTCACAATCAATTATCAAGGAACGCCGATTGTGTGGGATAACAAAAACGAATATACTTTTTGCAAGTGTAAAAAGGGCGTGTTTAAGCTAGACTTTGAGAACGAATGCACGACCTCTTGCACTGAATGCGGGCTTAAACTAAGCTTTAATGGACGGTCGATATGAAATCGGCGTTTGATTTAAAGTTAGGAATGAGTGGTGATGAGCTAGCAGAATTAGCCAAAAGCAAAGGTCTTAATCGCACAAAATCCACAGGCGAAACATTTACGCCCAGCGAGATTGTGCGATTTATGATTAAAGAATCAACGCAAAGACTAAAAGACAATGAGAGCGGATTGGGCGGGATAAAAGCCAAGATATTAGAGCCAAGTTGTGGGAACGGACAATTTTTAACGAACATTCTGGCGTATAAGTGGGATAGTGCATACAAGCACATTTTAAGCGATAGATTCTTATGCCAATCAATATGCAATATACAATCTACAATGTTTAGCAACTTTGGCTTTGAGGTGAGGTCGTTTAGTATAGGCTTGTGCTATGCAATAGGCAGAATGTTTGGTATAGATTTAATGAACGATAATGTTAAAGAATCGCAAGAGAATTGCATTGGCACAATGCGTAAAATTTGGGAATATTTTATGGGTTGTGAGATATTTTTACCGCTTGAAAATGAACTTAAAAGCATATTTGAAACAAACATTGTATGCGCCAATTCTCTTTTGGATTGTGTGATTTTTCGTGTGCCTTATCTCACGCAACGCGGAATTTTTATCAAAGAAGCAATCCAAGTAAGAGAAAATCAGTTTAGCGCAATCCCAAACGAAATAATCCAAAAGATAAAAGATAGCGATAATATAGGCTGGGTAACGCTTAAAAAGCCTTACAAAATAGAATCGTGGAGCGAGGTTAAAGACTTGGCAAAGATTTATCAAGGTGAGGAATTGCCAAGTGAATGGATAAACGAACTTTTAGATAATAAGAAATTATCGGGCGAATCGCAATTCAAACAAGCGTGGAGCGAGGGCAGGCTATTTTAATGGATATTTACACATTCAAAAATCTCTCTTATATTGACAAAATGAAACACACTCCAAAAGACAAATACCATAAGTGTAAGTGTGAGTATAGCAATAGACTAAACGCTTATTGCTATGAATTAGAATTGTGTATGCGCTTTTACCACCAAGACGCCGAGATTAAGCAATATGCGCTTAAAATTTATGATGAGTATGTAAGGCTTATGGAGTTAAAATAATGCCAAAGACACCACAACACATTCTAAAAGCCCAAAAAGAATACAAAGAGCGTGTGGCTAAATACGAAGCGCAAATGATAAAGCGTTGCGATGAGTTGTATCCGCCTAGACTTTTTGTAAGTGCGTTTTTTGGTGCGCTAAAACTTCACAGGGAGCGTATAGACTTGGATTCTATGATTGAAAATGTTAAAAATACAAGATACAAACACTCAAAACAATTTAAAAGAATTAAAAATTTAAATAAAAACACTTGATAAATATTAAGAAATATTGTAATATTTCATAAACAATCTAAAAACAAGGAGTTAAAATGAGTGTCTTAGGTAGAATACAAAATGCAGTTAAAGTTACAAAGAACTTACACAATCAATTTGGCAACTTTAATTATCGCAATGTAGAGTCAATCTACAAAGACATAGATTCACAAGATAATAGCCACAATCACGCCACGCCCGCGCAGAGCGCACAAAAGGCGTTATAAAATCCCTAAAGGACACAAAATGCAAAAGTATAAAGTTAAAGTATATTGCGAAAGGTGTGGAAGTTACAGAGGCACTTTTAATAAGGACAACTTGCATTTCACTAAAGTAAAATGCAAGTGTGGACATAACTTTATAGCGATATACGCTATAAAAAAGTAAAGGGGGTTAAACTATGATTGAAGTCTTTGTTTTAAAAAGCTATCAATACTCTATGTTATTGGATTGTTATTACAATCCACAAAAAGTTTCGCAGAATTATTTTGTTAACAGTGCTAAAAAGCAAAGGGGCTATTATAATGCGAGCCACATTTTTGCCACCAAAAAAAATAAGAAAATATACACACACGATTATAAAGTTCCTAGCGTCTTTGCAGCAAAAAAAAGTTATGCTATCGTTCGCAAAATTTTAAAATCGGCGCGCACGCATTATTTTTGTGCTTTCGAGCGTCAAATTTACAATGATTCCAAAAAAAATATTGAAATTGAACGATTAAATATAAGAACGCCACACAAGTTGGGTAACAATAATCACGCCATCATCATCTTAAGCTATAATATAATATGTGATTCAGATTACGAATTTATTGCAAAAAAGATAAAATATCGCAAGTTCTTAAAAAAGAAGCACACAGAAAAGATTGTGAAGTCATTTTTTGTGGTATAATAAAAAAAATAAGGAGCTAAAATGCCAAAGTTGCGATTTTAGCGAGATACTCATAAAAGCTGATTATACCCAACTCCCAAACATTTATCAAAGAACACACAGCATAGAAAATACAAATTATAAAATATTTAAATAAAAACGCTTGACAAAAGTATAAAAATATTGTAATATTTCATTAACAATCTAAAAGGGATTGTAAATCAAAAAACAAGGAACTAAAATGAAGGACTACATTACAATAGAGGTAGATAGATACCTAAACGAACAGGATAGGCTAGATGCAGAATATGCGCCTTATGAGAGTAATTTAGAGTTTTTTCTCAAAAAGGGCGGGGAGTTTGAAGCTAAGGTAAATGCGCTTATAGCAGATGCAAAAGCGAGTGGCGATTATGAGTATTGGCTACAAAGTGGAATGACGCAAGACGACATTTTGCGAGAAATACAAGAAGAAGTGCTTTTGGATAGTTGGGAATATCAAAGCTTTAATGATGCGCTTTGTGTCGGCGTGGATTATATCTTTGAGAATTATTTATAAGGAGATTTGGATATGGATAAGATTAGATTAGACTTATTAAGCGGTGATGATTTTTTGAGAATTAAGCAAGCTAGCGAGTTGGTCGCTTTGATTGATTCTAGTGCTGGGCGCATTGAAGTTGTAAATAAGCAATTTGTTTCGGGCGTGGTAAATGCGCTTATAGCGGACGCAAAAAATAACTACGAAGCGAATTTGGCGCAAGCACAGGAGGCAAACAATGAGAATCAAGGATAGCATATTGCTAGATGTAGCACTTAAAGTCGGCGAGGCAGTGCAAATGTTTATAAGAATGTTTGTGCTTACATATTTGGGAATGGTGGGAACTTTGGCAATTCCCCTATTGATATTCTACTTTTTGGTAAAGTAAGGTGAGGTGCAAAATGGATTTTGAGATTATTAAGGCAATGTATTTTTTGCTTGGATTTGCAGTTGGCGTGGCGTATGTATTTGCGGTGTGGCATTTTATAGATTGGCGCAGTGCGAATATTGAGAAACACAAAGGCGAGATAAAGTTGCTTAAAAAGTCGCTTTTGGCGAGATTGATTAGATTTGTAAGGGGGTATTAAAATGTTTAGAATTGTAACAATAATGATAGTTTGCGCGGGAGTGCTTTTTGGTGCAGAAACTCTAAAAACGCCACAATGTAACGTGTGCTATGATAAAATTTTAGACAGCGTGCGCGGGGTAAATATCCTTAAAAGTGGTAAAGACTTTTACGATGCCACGCTTATATCTTTGGGCTTTGTGTATGGGGTTTGTGGGGCAAAAGAGTTGAGAGGTGAGCCCATACATTGCAACGAAGTAGAATCATCTTTTGAGCTATTTAGATATAATTTAGTAAGTATAGCGGGAGGGAATCAATGAGAGAGATTAAGCTAAACAACGGCAAGATTATCGGCGTGGATTGTAATGATTATGTAGCAGTGGCAAGCATTGAGAGTGCTTGCGATAAATCATTTAAATTTAGGCAATATATTTTAGGCGCGAAAGCTAAGGAGTTTATATCCAAAATTCGCAATGAAGGCAAAATACCCTATACAAGAGCTAATGCAGAATTTAGCGCAAAAGCCCATCCACTTTTGGCAATATTTACCTTGCAACGCAGAAGTGAGAACTTTGATTTATTGAAAAATCCTCAACTTTTAGAGATTTTGCAAAATCACACATTAAGCGCAAGCAACGACTATTTTAATGAGTGTATAGGCGCGTTCTATCAAAATCATTTCAACAGGCAACGCATAGATGTTTTGGTGAATTCTCTGCCTAAAAATCTAACACAAAAAGACTATAAAATGCTTGCCGACTTGGCAATAAGCCTAAATAACGCAGGGCTTGCAATAGATGTGTTTAAAAATAAAATCTTAAATCTTGCTTAATTTTGGTATAATTGGCAAACAAAAAGGAGTTTGCCAATGTTTAAAACAACAAAGCAATATGTAGACATAAGATTGTATAGATATGCTAAAGATGGGCTTTATGGTGAAGTGCTAAATCCTATTGAATACGAAGTTTGTAAAGAGCTTACAATTAAAGTGCCAAAAGGATTTAAGACGGACTTTGCAAGTATCCCGCGTGTGTTTTATAACATAATAACGCCGATAGGCAAGCACACACAGCCAGCGATACTCCACGATTATTTATATAGCGAAGGCGCAAAGTTGGGATATACGCGCAAAAATGCAGATGTAATTTTTAGAGAAGCTATGCTAGAATGTGGCGTTAATCCATTTACTGCGGGCTTAGTGTATTATGCAGTGCGATTTTTTGGCAAATCACATTACAACAAAGGATAGGCAATGAGTAAGGAAATTTTAGAGAAATACGAGCGGGATTTTAAAGCAGTTGAGGTTACCACGCCATTAAGGCAAGCAATGTTTTTGGCACAATGCAGCCACGAAAGCGGAGGCTTTAAATTCAAAGTTGAGAACTTAAACTACTCCGCAGAAGCCTTAAATAAGGTTTTTAAAAAATATTTCTCAACGCTTGCGGAAGCCCAAAAATATGCACGCCAGCCCGAGAAAATCGCAAATAAGGTGTATGCGAATAGAATGGGGAATGGTGATGAGAAAAGTGGGGACGGCTTTAGGTATAGAGGGCGCGGTTATATCCAACTTACAGGTAAAAACAATTATAGAAATTTCGCACATTTTCAAAATAAGGAACTGAACGATGAGTTTTTAGCGTGGTGTGAATCGGACGAAGGCGCAATATGCAGTGCGCTATGGTTTTGGCACACAAACAATCTAAATAAACTTGCAGATGCGGGGGATATTAAAGAATGCACAAAGCGCATAAATGGCGGGTATAATGGACTTGAGGACAGAACGCTAAAATACGAAGCGTTTAAAAAACTTTTGGGGGCATAGCGTGGAATTAGTAGAGATTGACACATACCAAGTTATTATG
>ERZ808240.2136-NODE-2136-length-22498-cov-15.947779_pt1 | contig 22498 bp, 22 predicted proteins | sample MGYA00521084_ERZ808240 | MGnify/ENA primary metagenome ERZ808240 (study PRJEB31516, sample SAMN03275571) | gut metagenome | biome: mammalia-associated habitat; material: feces | host: Papio cynocephalus | place: Kenya | collected 2012-08-06 ...
CGTGCAAGCACGACGATTCATTGATTTCCATACATTGATCCTGAATAGTTACGAATTATTGAAAAATTAGCGACAAGGACTGCTCACGAGGCAGTCCTTTTTTCTAACTCTACGAGGGGAACCGGCATCAGGGATAACACGGCGACCATGACCCAATGCATCGGGCTGAGTGATACGGTATGGAAGATGAATTGCAATGGCGCGTACGTAATAACGGCGCATTGCAGCGCGATGCACAAAAAAGAGCTGGCTGCCAGTTTGCGGTTTCCGAGGATTCCGATATGGAAAAGGGATTCTTTTGTGCTTCGCATATTGAAGGAATGCACGAGCTGCGACAAGGACAATACGGCGAAACACATAGTGCTTCCGATATCAGCGCCGCCGGTTTTGTGTCCCAGCAGATAGGCAAAGAGGGCAAGGGAGCCGATGAACATGCCTTCCACGAAGATACGGAACATTCCACCGCCGCCAAAAAGTCCTTTTTTATCGGAGCGTGGCGGTTCTTTCATAATGTCTTTTTCCGGCGGCTCCAGTCCGAGGCAGATTGCCGGGAAGGAGTCGGTCACCAGATTGATAAAGAGAAGCTGAACCGGCAGCAGCGGCGAATTGTGTCCCAGCAAAATGGCGGCGAAGATGGTCATGATCTCGCCAATGTTGCAGGACAGCAGGAAATGAACGGCTTTTTTGATGTTCTGATAAATTCCGCGCCCTTCTTCGACGGCATCGACGATGGTGGCAAAGTTGTCATCCATAAGCACCATATCGGCGGCGTTTTTGGCAACGTCGGTACCTGATTTTCCCATTGCGCAGCCAATATCGGCTTTTTGCAGGGCGGGCGCATCATTGACTCCGTCGCCGGTCATGGCAACGACTTCTCCCTGCGACTGAAAGGCTTTGACAAGACGCACTTTGTGGGTCGGCGAAACACGGGCATAAATGCTGTGGCTTTGTATCACGTCGGCGAGTTCGGTATCGGAAAGCTGTTCGAGTTCAGGCCCGGTCATAACTTCGCTGTCGTTTTTGCAGATGCCAAGCGACTGGCCGATGGAAGAGGCGGTCAATTTGTGGTCTCCGGTGATCATGACCGGTCGAATACCGGCACGCCGGCACCTTGCGACGGCGAAAGGCGCTTCTTTTCTGGGCGGATCCATAAAGGCGGCAAAGCCGACAAAGATCAGGTCATTGTCGCAGTTTTTATGTACGGAAGAAGGAGTCGTTTTTGGCAGATCACGATATCCAATGGCAAGCACACGGAGTGCATCTCGGGCATACATTTGCAAGATGTCACCGAGGTGCTTTTTTTGCAGGGAACTAAGCGCGTTTTCTCCTTCTTTTGTCAATATTTTTGTACAGCGCGATAAAAGAATTTCCGGTGCGCCTTTTGTGATACAGCGCAGGCCGCCGGAAAAAGAGTGGATCGTGGTCATTCTCTTTCTCTTAGAATCAAACGGAATTTCATCGATCAAAGGAAAAATTTTTTCCCATTTTTTTACAGGAAAAGACTGCTCATCCGCATATTGATAAATGGCTTTTTCTACCGGACTGCGGCCGTGGCTGGCTAACGTGAAAAATTCAAACAATTTTTCCGGTTCCACGAGGGAGTGCGATTTTGTCATTGTCATTTTGTTTTCAGTCAAAGTTCCGGTCTTGTCAGAACAGATAACGGTGGCACTTCCCAGCGTCTCGACCGCAGGAAGCCGGCGGATGACCGCATTTTTTTTCGCCATGCGTTCGACACCGAGCGAGAGCATGATCGTGACGAGAGCCGGCAGACTTTCCGGAATGGCGGCGACACCAAGGCTTACGGATGTCATAAACATATCAAGGAGAGGCTGTTTTTTCAAAATTCCCAAAAAGAATATGAGGACGCAGATCCCCAGAGCAAGTACGCCGAGAAGTTTACCGGTGTGATTCAGCTTTTTTTGCAGCGGCGTATCCGGCGGCGTTTCGGAAGAAATCAAATCGGCTATTTTTCCCAGTTCGGTCTGCATCCCAGTCGCGGTAACGACGGCAGTTCCGCTTCCTCCGACGACAATTGTTCCAGCGAAAACCATATTGGTTTTGTCTGCAAGGGAAGGCGTTTTATCGGACAACGAATTTACAGTTTTTTCCACGGGATGCGTCTCGCCCGTCAAGGCAGATTCTTCCACGGAAAGAGATAGACTTGTCAATAATCTGGCGTCAGCAGGCACGAGGTGACCGGATTCCAACAAGATAATATCGCCCGGTACGAGGGCGGCAGCTTCGATCTGTTTCGTGTCTCCATCGCGCAGACAGAGTGCCAGAGGGGCAGAGAGTTCTTTGAGCGCCTCAAGTGAGCGGCGCGCGCGTGCTTCCTGAAAAACACCGAGAACCGCATTGAGAATGACAATCGCCAGAATGATCGCCGGTTCAACAAGATCAATCTGGCCCTGCAGATACGAAACCAAAAACGAAATCAATGCGGCGATAAGCAGCGTAATGATCATAAAATCCTTCATTTGATTTAAGAAGGAAACGAACAGGCTTTCCGGCTTCTTGTGTGCCAGTTCATTTGTGCCGTAAGTGCTTCGGCGTTTTGCCGCTTCTTTTTCTGAAAGCCCGGTTGTTTCGGATGTCTTCCAGTGAGCAAGAACTTCTTTCGGGGTACGGCGTTCCCAGGATAATGGATTCATAATGCCCTCCTTTGGCAGTAGTACAATTCAGTGTATGCGGCAGGAAGAGAAAAAAGCACCGGAAGGGAAAGAAAACATAAGATGATACTAGGGAAAGGAGGTTAACACATGTTATGGATCATTTTGCTTGCCCTGTCGGCGACGGTGGATTCGTGGGCGGTAGGGATGGCATATAAAGCGCAGAAGATCAAGATCCCGCTGGCGGCGAAGGGGATGATCTCGCTGGTGTCCGGAATGACGGCGCTGATAGCGGTGCTTTTTGGCAGACTGCTTTCGGAGATTCTGCCGATTGCTGCCATTCAGGCATCCGGCGGAACGCTGCTGGCAGTTATGGGCGTGAAAGCATTGTGGCAGATAAAAAAGGAAAAAGAAAAGACCAACTATGATCTGGATCTCTCGCAGAAAATCGAGACGTGGGAGGCGGTCTGGATGGGGACGGTGCTGTCTGTGGATTCTTTTTTGGTGGGAATCGGACTGGTACAATATGGAAATCAAGCCTATATTTTTCCAGCGTTAGTGACAGTTCTTACAGGGGCATTTCTTATTTTGGCGCAACAAATTCGGTACTGGAGAATATTTGATTACATTTCAGCTGTATTTTTGACACTCGCCGGAATATTTCAACTATTTACTACCTTATAACGTAATTATTAATGATAGTGTGATGATTAATAGAAAAATGAAACCGGAGTTTTCCATGAGGGATTTAGAACTCCGGTTTTGTTTTCTATTTTAGTCATTACACTACATTTTCCTATTTACAAAAAGGATACTTTTATATACAATATTAGATAGGAAAGTCTGTTTTGTTACAGAATGGAGAAAGGCGGGAACGTGAAATGAGCATCGTAGCACAATTCTTTATGATAATGGGGGGAGTACTGACCGGATATGTGGGGATCGGTCTGGCGGCAGCCATTGGAAATCTGGTTGGCGGCGGGATATTCCGCTTCCAATTTGACGAATTTATTTTCTTTATGGTGCGCCTTAGCAAGTCAGGCAAACATTTCTCCTTTGGGCTGTGTGATCCACGGCCATACATAAAATGTCAGATGATCGATATGAAACCTACGAAAGTACGCGGGGTGATCTATGGCGCGTTTTCGATGGCAGTTGCGCTGTTTGTCACAGAGACCGTGTCATTGCAGCTGTTTGCGGCAAAGCGGATGCCATTTAATGCCTTTACGCTGCCGATGGCGATCGTGATGATCGGGTATACGTGCTTTATTATTGTGCATCTTGTATTTACGCAAAAAAAGAATGTCGGAGATAATCCGGGAGGGGCACTGAGGGAAGAGTACCAGCGTGTTTACGGGGAGATAAAAAAAGGAACAGAGCCGGGTGAGATCGAGATCAAAGACCTTGAATATACGGGGCATTTGACGGACCTTGGTGTGTATAAAAAATATCTGATGTTAAAATATTACCATTTTTTGGATAAAGGAGACTACGCACAGGTGTCAAAAGTAATTGACGACCTGGAAAATTATGTGCCGGATAAATGGTCAAAAAGCGATCTTCCGATGCTTGCGGAGCTCGTATTTTATCATGTTATTATTCGGAAAAATGAAGCAAAGGCGCAGTTTTACGGCAAACCATTCTGCAGTATGCTGGAGGAAAATGAGGCAGTCAATGAAAAACGAGTATTTGCGTATTGGCTTTTCTTTGAGCAGAAAGACCGGGGTGCGGCATTACAATATACGATGAAGACCTTGAAGCAGGTTTCGTCGTATCATATGACAGGATGCCAGAAATTGGAAGAAAAACTACTGAGCGCGTTGATCAAGCGAATCGAACGTACAGCATAAAGAAGAGAGGGTAACGATGAAGGAAAAGATTTTGTCACTGGCACAGGGAAAATTTCGATATCAACAGCCCAAACTGCAGTTGTCGTTAAACCGATTGATCCTGCAGGTAGAAGAAGGGGGCGAAAGTTCGGAACAGCTGGTGATCTCCAATGAAGAAGGTACGAAAGTAAAAGGGTTTGGAGCCAGCGAGGACATTCATTTTGACTTTTTCCCTGTATTTGATGGAAAAGAAAATCATGTAACTGTGCGGGTAAAAGCCGGAAACCGCAAGGCAGGCGAGGTGTTGACGGGAGTATTGTACCTTGTGACGGATTGTGGGGAGCAGACATTGCCGTATGAAGTGCGGATCGTAAAATCGTATTTGAAAGATTCCATGGGACGGCCGATTTCCGGCTATCGGGAATTTGTGCGTTTTGCCAAAGAAAATTTTGAAGAAGCAGTCCGGATTTTTTATCATCAGAAATTTCTCGATCATTATCTGGAAACGTTAGAGGATAAGAGATTATACCGCCATTTAACAAAAAAGAATTCCAAAAAAGAGGCGTTAAAAGAATTTTTAGTGACGCACGGAGATATGGAAAAAGAGCCGGTACCAAAGGCAGAAGTGCCGGGAACTGCGAAAAATGAGACCGCAGAGGCGAAAAAACAGACCGGAAAAAGACGACAGGAAAAACAGCGATGGAAACGGCTGATAACGGCGCATCTTCATTATATTATGAACAGCAGCCGCCGGGATCAGTGGATCGAGGCATTGCGCGCCTGCTTTCCGATGGACTATGTGCTGGAAGGCTATCTCGCACATTTGAAAAAGGACGAAGACGGAAAACAGAAATATCTCAGTCTGGTGGCAGGAGTGACCGAACCGGAAGAGGGGGCATCGATGGAACAGGTGCTTCGGTATCTGATCACCCAGTATATCAAATGTAAGATCACGAAAAATGAATTAGACAAAGATGAATTCTACTCCGAAGTCCGTCAATACCAGTCAGACGGTTATCAGCACATTTTCTGCACCGTTCTTTTGGAGCGCATGGGATATTATCAGGAAAATGTGATGGGACTTTGGGAAGATCTGAACCAGTTGTGGGCAGATGGATGTTATAGTCCGTATCTGTATCTGTATCAGGCAATGATCCTTTTGCAGGAGCCGGATCTGCTCGTGCGGCTTGACCCACAGACAGTCGGGATCTGCCGTTTTGCTCTGCGTTACGATCTGCTGACGGAAAATGAAGTGCTTGCCATCTCGTTTTTGGCGGCAAAGAAAAAGAAAGAAACGCCGGCGATCCTTGCTCTTTTGATGGGATGCTATAAGAAATTCCATACGACAGATACACTGCACAGTGTATGCGCCTTGCTCATTCGCGGGGAAAAACAGGGACCGCAGTATCTCAAATGGTTTGAACTCGGGGTAAAACGCCATCTCCGGCTTACCGAATTATATGAGTATTATATGTATTCACTGGGAGAGGAAGATTTTTCCAACCTTGATCCGGCGGTGTATTCGTATTTTGAGTATGAAAACCATTTGCGCGATTCCGTGAAGGCAAAATTTTTCCGGCACATTGTGGAAAATCGGGAGACGCATCCACAGGAATACGCAGTTTATGAAAATTCAATTCATGATTATGTGATAAAACAGGCAGTAAATGGAAAAATCAATGCAACCCTTGCCTATCTGTACAATGAATTGCTGCCAAAAGAACAGGATATCACGCGGCTGGCAGACAAACTGCCGGAGATTCTCTTTGCTCATCACATTGTATGCCACACGGACAAGAAAATCGTACGTGTCGCTGTGGTACATGATGAAGGCGGCGGAGAGCAGAATTACCGCATGCAGGATGGCGAGGCGGTCGTACATATTGCAACGCCGAACTACCGGATTTATTTTGTCGATGACAATGGCTATTATCACGCCGGAACCGTCGATTATGAAATCGAAAAATTGTGCCGGCTCGATGACTTTGCAGAGATGTGTTACCAGTATGGCGCGGATTCGCTATTGCTAAAACTGCATCTGTTTTCGAAGATATTAGCGGAAAATGTGGAAATCAGTACGAAAGAAGCCATTTTGATCCACGAACTGGTGAGAAGCGATGTGCTTGGTGTGGAATATCAGCATAAGGGCTTATTGACATTGTATGATTATTATAAATCCATCGGCGAGGATGCACTTTTGGAAGAAGTCATCCGTGACATCGATTTTCATTATATCAGCAGGGAGCGCCAGGCGGGCATCCTGCAGACCATGATCCAATACCAGATGAATGAGGACGCACTTGGGGTATTCCGCAAATACGAATTGACGGAATGCACACCAAAACTGATCCTGCTTTTGATCACGTGGGTTTTGGAAGAAAAACAGCAGAAATTCGACCCGTATTATATGCGGATCTGTGACTTCCTTTATGACAAGGGAGAAAAAAATAAAGTGACGCTTTCGTATCTGCTAAATTATTATATGGGCGATACAAAGAAGCTGCTCGACTTTTATAAGGCAGCGGAAAAGAATGGAGTGGAGATTCGCGACGGCGCATTGGAGAGGCTTCTCGGACAGGCTTTGTTTACCGGAGCCGACCTGCTTGCGTTTGAAGAACCATTTGAAGAATATTATGATTATGGGGCAAATCGCACGCTGATAAAAGCTTATTTGTCAGAAATTTCCTATGAATATCTGACCGGACGACTCGGATTAACGGTGGAATGGAAAAACCGTATCGCAAAAGAAGGACTTGCGACGCAGAATCCGGTGCTTGTCCTTGCGATGCTCAAATATTTTTCAGCGCAGGAGACATTGTCGGCCAATGAATGCGAATGGACCCGTTTCCAGCTGGCCGAATGTGCGGCAAAGGGACAGTATCTCGCGTTTATGAAAGATTTTAAGGGCAAGATGGAAGTGCCGTTTGAAATTGAAAATGCACAGATGATGGAATGGATCGCATCCAAAAAAGGCGACGTTTATATCGAAATCAATAAGGAAAAACTTCTGCCGATGCGGAAGATTCTGCCGGATGTGTACTGCTTTGCGACAATATTGTTTTCGGGAGAAACGTGTCAGTACCGCATTTTTGAGGGCGATATGGATGTACCGGTCAAAACCGGGGAGATGGTCGGCGGGAAGGCGGATCCATCCACGGAGGCATCCTTTTACCGGTTGCTGCAGGGAATGAGAGAAGCGAAAGAAAGTGACCCGGCAGAGTATGATCGGCAGCTTCAGGAATTGAAAAAACGAAAAAATGGTGCGGCGCTGCTGCAGCCACTGTCGTGGGAAGGAGAGGCGAAGTAGACGATGAGCCAACGTAGTTTATATATCGGAGTAGATCTGAGAGAAGAAAATTCCCAGCTGGCGCTGCTTGTGCCACAGGGAGAAGAGCCAAAACTCGTATTTGACCCGCGGGATAAGAAGGAGAATACGCAGATTCCGACGGTGGTTACGATACCGGGTTCCAAGGAGACGGTTGGACATTTCTTGGAAAAAATTGTTAAAGGCGAGCCGATCTTTGCCGCCGGAGTGGAGAGCGACCCGGTCAATGTACTGGCGGCGTATTTTCAGAAAATATTGTCCTTTACGAGACGCGAGTACCCGGAAGGAATGATACGGCGTCTGGTCGTTACGACAAAATACCGGGATTTCCGGTTTATCAGCCAGATTTACCAGGCATTGGAAAAACTCGGTATCGGCAAAGACCGCGCGATGGTAGTTGACCGCCGGCAGTGCTTTGTGTATTATGTTATGAACCAGAAAAAGGATCTGTGGGTGAACCAAGTCGGATTGTTTGATTACGAAGATCACGAGATTACGTATTTTCAAATGCACGTCGACCGCTATCAGCATCCGCCATTTGTCTCGGTGATGGAGAGAAAATATCCGGATTATGTAAAAATGCTCGAGGAGCCGGTTCCGGAAGAGAGCGGTGAAAATGCCAGAGGATCCGTGGTCGAAGCGATGGTAAAGGGCGCGCTGCATGGACAGGTCATTACGACCGTGTATATGACCGGAAAAGGCTTTGCGGATGGCTTCGCCGATGCAATTATGACACAGCTTTGCGTGGGACGGCATGTATTCCGCGGTGACAATCTGTATGTGTTTGGTGCCTGTTTTATCGCGCGTGAGTACAGCGGCGAAAGGAAGATGGAACCATTTCTCTATATGGATGAAGATACGATACCGGTCAACATTACGATGCAAGCGTATACGAATGCAAAAGTGCAGGAAATTATGCTGGCAAAAGCCGGTACGCCGTGGTATCAGGTGGATTATGAGGTGGATCTGATCTCCGATGGAGAAGAGGAACTGCAGATTCGGGTGTATCATGTGAGAGAGAAGAGTGCACATACCCATATTCTTCCAATGGACGGAATTCAGGGACGGCTTGATCGCAAGGCGCGGATTGGGTTGCAGATTCGGTTTGCCGGAGTCGATAAATGCATCTTTACGATCCGTGACAAGGGGTTTGGAAACTTTTTTCCATCGTCACACCGGATCTGGGAAGAGACGATCATTGTGTAAAGGCAGGTGGTAATATGTTTATATTGTGTCAGGGAGATTTGGCAAAAGAGCCATATATCATCCCGATTTCAGAAGTTCCTGTTTATTCTTTGGAAGAATTGTGTTATTATATGTATCATAATATTTACACAGTGACCGAGGAATTTTTCGATGAAAATCTGGTTCACTGGCTCAAAGGGCAGGTGCATCTGCGCACCCTTGCGGGGAAGATGGAAAAACTCATCCGCAAGCACCACAATATCAAGGATCTGGTGGTGACACTGCTCTGTGCCTGTGATTATTATAAAAAAGAAGAAATTTTTTCGCTGGTAGAAGTAATGGAAAATATTGCCAATCTTCCACCGGAGAAAAAAGCCTGGATGAAGGCGGACAATTATTTGAAGGCCGGAAGATATGGAAGAAGTTTCCGGGAGTATCAAAGCCTGCTGCACGGCCCATTGGCAAAGGAACTCAGCACGAAAGAGTATGGGGATGTGCTTCATGATCAGGCGATTGCGATGTTTCATGTATCTTCGTTCCGCCAGGCAGCAGATGGCTTCAAGGAAGCATACGCGCGCAATCACAGACCGGAGTCGCTGCAGCAATATCTGTATGTGCTTCTGGCATGCGGCGACAAAGAGACGTTTGACCGCGAATGTGAGGCGGCGGGAAAATCCGAAGACGAAAAGAAGGCACTCTGTGAGGCATGGGAACAGGCCTGCGGTACTGCCGGAAACGATTCGGACGAAGTTTGTATCACCCGCGCTGTGCGAGAGATAAAAGAATCGCTGGAAGAGCCATCGCAGAAATAAGGAGGAATCAGACACTATGATATTCGGACGATTTCGCAAACGAAAAGCGGAACCGGAAATAGAAGAAGTACTGCCGCCGGAGCAGGTGGCAGAGAAGATGGAAGAAGAAATCAAAGCCGACTCGGCAGCAGAAAAAGAGCAAGTCGACATAAAGGATAAAAAGCAGCGCATTGACTATATTCAACGCTTGTACGAGGGGATTCAGGAAGCGAAAAATCAGAACGAGCAGATTAAAAAAGAGTATGCGGAGGTGACTTCGCATCTGAAGGATATCCAGCTGATGGATCAGGCGCTCGACGAGGACAAAGTGGTTCTTCTGCAGACGGCATCGGCGATCGATCAGTTGATGAAAGAGCGCGATTATCTGAAAAAGCGCCGGTATAAGTTCAATGATGCACAACGTCAGGCAATGGAAAACTTTGAGACGACAGCAGCCGACGACGTAAAGAAGTTAAAGGAATTTGAAGATTACCAGATTAAGGTAAAAAATGATCTGCGCCAGCTGGAGAGTGAGAAACAGCTGCTCAAATCCGACAAACGTGATATTATCAATAAACAGGGCACCCTGCGTGTCGTGTCGAAGGTACTGGCGGGGATTTTGCTGGTGTTTTCCCTTTTGATGTTGACGATTCGTCTGGCCTTTGAAGTCGATGTTACGGTGCCGGTCATTGCTACCGCGGCGTTTGCCTTTTTGGTGCTGCTTGTCATCATGTGGGAAGCGCGTGCCAACCGGACCGACATGGTGATCACGGAGCGCAAATGCAACCGCGCGATCGCCCTTTTGAACCGCGTGAAGATAAAATATGTCAATAATACGCGGACCATTGATTATATGTGTATGAAGTACCGCGTGCGCAATGCGACGGAGCTGGAATTTGTATATGACCAGTACCAGCGGGCGAAGCGGGAATGGGCAAGAAAGCGCGAGAGTGTGTATATGCTCAATGAAAAAAAGGACATTTTGGTCGCCGAACTAAAGAAGATAGGTGTAAAAGATGCGGAAATCTGGTGCTCTCAGGTGCAGGCAATCATCGAACCCAAAGAAATGGTTGAGGTTCGCCACGACTTGAACACGCGCAGACAGAAATTGCGAAGCCAGATTGATTACAATACAGGGATCATGCAGGATTTTATCGGGGAACTGGAACGCATCCGCGACATTCGCGAAGAGTATGCGCAGGAAGTGGAAGAGGTTCTTGGAAAATCCAAAAAAATGAATCCGGATCAATAGAATGGAGGGAACATATGAATCTTTTATTTTTATTAAAACCAAAAAATACTGTGGATTTTCTGAATGGTGAGGACACCGTGCGTGCCGGACTTCTGAAACTTCGTGCCAGCGGCTATACAGCGGCACCGGTATTGTCAGAAGATGGAAAATATATCGGGACGGTCACAGAGGGAGATTTTTTGTGGCATCTGCGCGACACACCGCTGGATCAGGAAACGGCAGTAAATCATGTATGTATCTGTGAAATGATGCGCGAGAACTGGAATCAGGCGGTTCATATTTCGGCGACGATGGAGGAACTTCTGGAACTGGTATTGAACCAGAACTTTGTGCCGGTTGTGGATGACCGAAATTATTTTGTGGGAATCATAACGAGACAGTCCGTGATCCGCCATTTTGTGGACCGGATCCAGAAATTGAAACATCAGGTGGGCGAACAGGAATTGGAAAAGAAGGAAGGAGAAAAAGAGTGAAACCTCGAGTCGATTATACGTTATATTTATGCACAGACCGCGAATTGATGTCTGCGGAAACATTGGAAAAAGCAGTGGAACTTGCTATACAAGGGGGTGTGACGGTCGTTCAGCTCCGCGAGAAAGACTGCGCGGGAAGGGAATTTCTGCAGATTGCAAAAGATGTAAAACAGATTACGGATGCGTATGAGATTCCGCTTATTATCAATGACCGGATCGACATCGCGATGGCGGTGGATGCCGACGGCGTTCATCTGGGACAGAGCGACATTCCGGCGCATACAGCAAGGGAACTTCTGGGACCGGATAAGATCATAGGGGTATCTGCGTACAATAAAGAGCTTGCCATCGATGCACAAAAAGAGGGCGCAGATTATCTGGGGGTTGGCGATGTGTTTGGAACTTCGACGAAAGCAGGAACGCATCATGTGGAGATCGACACCCTGCGTGAAATCTGCAATGCCGTAAAAATCCCGGTAGTTGCGATCGGCGGCGTCAACCAGTCCAATGTGACAAAACTGGCAGGCACCGGTGTCAGCGGCGCAGCAGTCATTTCGGCGATCATTGCTTCGAAAAATATAACAGAAGCAGCGACAGATATGTTATCGCTGCTTCAAAAAGAAGTTATCGTAAATTCTCCAAGAGCATAACCGGAACACGAAGATTACCGGTGCCGCGGCCGAGTTCAATATCCGGTTTGTTGGCACCGTGGAAATCGGAACCGCCGGTAATGAACAGATGATATTCTTCGGCAAGTTTGCGGACGAATGCTTCGTCTGTACCGCGGTTTCGCGAATAAATGGCTTCGATTCCGCAAAGGCCGTAAGAGGTCAGATCGTCTAACAACCCGCGGATCTGGCTGACGGACAATTTATAAAGCAATGGGTGTGCGAGAACCGGAATACCGCCGGATGCACGGATCAGATCGATCGCATCTTTGGGTGTGAGATATTCGCGGTTGACAAAATATGGGCTGTCCGAAGACAGGCAGGTACGGAACGCATAATCCAGCGATGGTACACCACCATTTTCCAGTAACAGTCTGGCAAAATGTGCACGTGTCAAAATGGTATCGCCAAAGCGTTCGCACAACATATCATACGAAATTGGGAAACCGGCATTTTGCAGATTGTTGCACATTTTCCGGTTTCTTTCATCACGCTCATTGGAAATATCTTCCAACGTATCAATGAGCTTTTTATTATGGATATCATAGCGGTATCCGAGCATATGGATTTCAACCGATTGGGAAGAAGAGATCGTATATTTGCAGGAGAGCTCCATACCTGGGATCACCTGAATCTTATTGTCAAATTCTTCCGCTTTTTTTATGGCACGTTCCACGCCGCTTATCGTATCGTGGTCCGTCAATGCAAACGCAACCAGTTCCTGCTTGATGCCAAGCACCACCAGTTCCTCTGGGGAAAAGGTACCATCGGAACAATTTGAATGCACATGCAGATCAATATATCTCATAATCATACCTTCTATTCTTTTAGTATAGTATAACTATTATAGCATAATTGCAGGAATATGTAAAATAGAAAGAGCATATATATAGTAAAGATTAAAAAGAAATGGCAGGAAAGTAGAATGAGACGATTCAAAGGATTTCTTGTTTCCTTTGTGCTGACGGCGCTTCTTTTGGTGGTTGTGGCGTTTGTGCTGTATCAGACCAAGGCTTCCGTGGAACATATCGGCGGCGCGATCCTTTTGGTATATGCGGTCGCAGCATTTGTCGGTGGAATGATCTTTTCCGCACAAAAAGACAGCCGGCATTACTTGATGGGCGGCTTGTTCGGACTGGCATATTTTGTCATTATCTATGGCGTCAGCGCGGTCTGGAATAAAAGTTTATCCACAATGTTTCCGGCGATTCTGACAACACTTCTGGTCTGTGTTCTTGCCGGTATGCTCGGCGGGATGCTGGGACCGAGGAAAAATGGCGAAAGGAGGAGTTGAAAAAGTTCGTTTCTTAGTGTAAACTGGAAGAAAAGGGAAAACGGAGGAATACTTATGACAGATCAGCAGGTGGAATGTATTGTCGCACTAGTGGAAGAAGGCAGCTTTTCAAAGGCAGCAGAAAAATTATTTATTTCCCAGCCGGCAATCAGCCAGAATATAAAAAGAATGGAACAGCAATACAGCGTGAAAATATTTGATCGTTCTACGAAATCGATGCGGTTGACGGAAGCAGGAACCGCAATTTATCAGGCGGCGAAGAAAATGCAGGGAACTGAGCGGGAAGTAGGGATGATCTTAGCAGACATCAAACAGTTAAGGACAGGAACTATTACTTTGGGAACAACGCCTTTTCGAGCTACTTGCATGCTTCCGAAGTCATTGTTCCGGTTTAAAAATTCATACCCGGGAGTGAAAGTAGAGACCGTTTTTGACTCTATTCATAATCTGCAGCAATTGCTGCGTGCGGGAGAAGTGGATTTTTGCATTGAAGCAGATCTGTTTCCGACAGAAGAATTCAGAACAGAGGAAATTGCTGCAGAGACGTATTATCTGGCAGTTCCATCTAATCATCCATTTAATAAAGGCCGCGAAAAACAATGTTTGAGCCGCGAAGACATCTGTCAGAAAACATCACATTTGTATCGTGCAGAGGGCATCCACATTAATGAATGCGAAGAGATGCCTTTTCTGGCATTGGATGACATGGAAAATGCGACGGATATGCTGGATCGTGTGGCAGAGGCAGAAAACTTTGAACCCAATGTACAGCAGATTGCACATAATCTTGAAATTATGTTTCATTGGATTGTGGCAGGATATGGGGCAGGCTTGATTCCGGACACGCAAATTTGGTTCAATCCTTATACGACGCATCCAAGTTATTATAAAATCGCGGATCCCGACGGTGTGTATGGGATTGCAACTAACCGTATTGTAGTCGCAACCAATCCACATCGTTACTTTTCGAGGGCAGCCAGCGAGTTTATGAATGTTTTGTCAAGTCTTATCCGAAGCGGCGAATGGCTCTTGAGACCCCAGACCTAATTGAAGATGCAGTGTGGCATAGGTCCAGTTGACACGGCGCTGTACCCGGCTTGTCCGAATCTGGATATGATGTTTTTCCGGTTCCGGATGTCCGTCGATAAATAGTTCAGCCTTTTTCTGGGAAGAAAGGATTGAATGGACGCCCAGATCGCGGACCAGTTTTTTGTCTATGTATATTTCAAGCGAAGCATTGTTTGGTTCCGGATCCATCTGATATTCTAAAAAAAACATATTATAGGTCAGTTTTTCATCAAATAAGATGCTGCCTTCGCGGGTTCGCGGGGAAATGGCGATCTTATGCTGCTGAAAATATTTGAGGCTTCCAAGAAAACAAGGTTTTTTTGGTATTTCGTAGGATTCATCAGGAAGAACGTGCACAATCATATCGATAAAGCGGGTGAAATAACTGCCCAAAATTTTGTGCCCTTTTTTTGTAAATGTGCGGTCTTCGTTAAACACATCGGCTTCCCGGTATTCCCCTGTCTGAATATCATTCTGCAAAGCAAGACTTAGATCAAGTACCGGAAGGTTGTAGTGGAGGGAGAGGTGTTTTTGGTGTCCTGCGTAGCCCAGTCCATTTTTGGAACAGGATAGAATCAGGGATACTGCAATATCATTTTCCAAAAGCGATCGGATCAAACCTTCCGAGGATTCCTCATGAAACTTTTCGCCGGGATCTTCCATAGAAAAATCAAGGAATACAATGTCAGGGTTCCAGTCAAGCAGCTCTTCTAAGTGAAACATTCCGCCAAGGGAAGACATTCCGGCATATTCCAAATTTAATATTTCAAAATTCGGTTTTTGTTCCAAAAGAGTTCCTATTTTTTCCTTAAATGAATGAGCAAATGTTTCCGTCATTTTTTCATATATTCTACTAGGAATTGCATGTTCATAATTCATTTCAACAAAAGGTTTTTCGTCTTTTGTAAAAGTATAACTGTCATCTTTTTCCATCCATTCTTTTTTGACCATTTCGTAAAAGGAATCATAGTCAATATTGGCATAAAGATTTGTTCCTCCAAGAAAGGCAATGCGAATTTCCTTTTTTTGAAGAGCACGTCTCATACGAAAAATATTGCCGCGGCGGAACGCTTTTGGGTAGGGATAAATTGGCAGCATTTCTATTCTTCCTCCTTTTTCGTGAGAGTATACCGGATTCGAAGAGATTCCAGCACCATACAAATATTTCGGATCCAGGCACTACAGCAGTCAGGAAGCACAAAGGAATCCGGATACCCGATTAAGGCGTATCCAAAAGCAGTTCCGTTGAAATGCAGCGGAACATAATAATAAAGCGAGGTTTCTTTTGGAGCACGGGCATTGGATTGCGGGAATGGCATGCCGGGCAGATAAGAAAAGTCACTGCTGTTTTCCGGTGCGTTTGGAATTGTTACGTCTTCCGGAATCGGGATGGCAAGTGGAGAACTTAAAAAAGTCGTCTCGGTGTTTGGAAAAATGCGCGCATCCAATCCCGGGTAGCGTTCCATAAAACAATAAGTGGAATCGAGTTTCCGGTCTCCGGGTTTCTTTGATATCCAGTTTTTATCAAGACAGAACGCGATGATTGAAAATCCATCTAAGTAACGGAAAGTACTGTGAATACAGCTGGGCACATCTTCTAGTTTCTGGCAGTGAAGAAGCTCTTCTGTCATGTAATTATAATTAGAAAAGAAATTTTCATATCTACCGGCATTAACTGGACGCATCATGTCCTGGGTGTATCCGGGCAGTTTTGTAAATTTGTCTTCCGTACATCCGCAACTGTCCCAAATTAAGAACGAAGAGGTTTCTTCCGGAATATCCATAGGAGGATGGCCCTCCAGTCTGGAGCGAAGAACTTGTGCTGCACGCCGTCCGGTACATTCTCCATCACGGATCATAGAAGTGATTCGATAATTTTCGGCAACCCCATCATCTAATGCGTCAAACCCCGTTATGGCAATGTCTTCCGGAATTCGTATGCCATTTTCAATAAAAGTGCGGTAAGCACCGATGGCCATCGCTTGATTCGCACACATAAGAGCTTGCGGAAGCTCGCCTTTGCGGATCATTTGCGTAGCGACACGCTGACCTCCCCCGTACCAGAAATTACCTTCGAAAACTTTTGTCTCATTATAGGCAATGTCACAGGAAGTCAGTCCATTTTTATAACCTTCCAGCCGCCTTTGTGCGTGGGCATGCCAGAGGGGACCGGATAAAAAGGCAATATCGGTATAACCATGTTCATTGGCAAGGTGTTCTACCATTTTTTGCATGGCAATCGCATCATCTAACATAACAGCATCAAAGTAGTCGCTCTCATAATCCAGCGAAATAACAGGTCCCTTAAAGCAGGATGCGATTTCTTCCTGAAGTACATGGCGTTCATCCTCACTGTATTGAAAGGTCGAAGGGGCGATTAGAATTCCCTGAAATTCTTCCCATGGAATAATGTGAAATATAGTTGTTTCACCCGATATTTGAGAAGGGTTCACATCCGTGTGCAAGTCGGTAGTATGAAAATTTGTAAATACATGCAATTCATATCCGGATGTAAGAAGCTCTTGAGACACACCACGGATCAAGGTACGCTGGTAGGAGGCATCCCCCTGACCAATTAATAAAGCGATTTTCTTTTTTAACATAGCTTCCTCCGTTCAATAATTCTATATAAGATAAGTATAGTGTCTTTGTATAATTATGTCAATGAAATGTCTTTTTATAATTGGTTCCCCATTCCTGCATGGCATCTAAGATCGGGCGCATCGTCTTGCCGAGATCACTTAACGCATATTCAACCCTCGGTGGAACTTCCGGGTATACCGTTCTGGTAATGATCCCGTCTTTTTCCATCGCACGCAGGGAATCCGTCAGCACTTTCTGGCTGATTCCCTCCAGACTCTTTTTTAATTCATTAAACCGCCATGGTCGCATAAGCAGATTTCTTAAAATCAACAGTTTCCATTTACTTCCGATCAATTGTACGGTTGTTGCCACCGGGCATTCCGGTAATTCGTCTTTTGTCAGCATAAGACACGTCTCCTTTCAATAGTTCAAAATAGAATGTAAGTATTAAATATAATGTAACATGAATTTGGAAACCTGTCCAGTAGAAACTATTCAGGACTTCCCCACCCACACATTCGCATTTCGAACACTTCGTGTTCTTTTCTCGCCTTTGACAAGGCTAAAAATGCTCATATGGGGGTGGGGAATCCTATTAGGACCTAAGGTTTGGAAATCAATTTCTCGTATGTGCAAGCACATCGAGTTATTGATTTCCAAACCTTGGTCCTGAATAGTTACTTTTAAGTGACTACGTAATAAAAAAGTGCGTACTTTTTTTCTGAAAACACACATGGTATGCTTAGACCGTAACATGAAAACGCCGGGGAGCAAATGAGGTTTGCGCCCGGCATGATAAAAATCAGGAGGTAACGATTATGGCATTATCAAACATTTTTGGATGGAACAAAAAGGACAACGAGCAGACCGCTGCAGCATGCGGAACGGCATGCGGCGCAGGAGATTCGCAGGAGAAACCGGCAGCATGCGGAACGGCATGTGGCGCAGGAGATGCGCAGGAGAAACCGGCGGCATGTGGAACAGCATGTGGCGCAGCCGGAGAATAAGTAAAATCTAAAAAAGAAAGGAGAGGAATCGGATGAGTCAGTATTTTTCATTTCAATGGCACATTACCGACGAATGTGACCAGCGTTGCAAACATTGCTACATATTTTCAGGAGAGGGCTGCAAACAGCTTACAAGCATGACGTGGAAACAAATGCAGGAAGTGGTGGCAAACTGCGAGGATTTTTGTAAAGTATATGGGAGGATTCCGTATTTTTACATTACTGGCGGCGATCCGATTCTTCATCCTGACTTTTGGAAACTGATGGTGCTTCTAAAATTGAAGAAAATTCCATTTACCCTTATGGGAAATCCGTTTCATCTGGACGATGAGATCTGCCGGATGCTCAAAGTGTGCGGCTGTGAAAAATACCAGATGTCGCTGGATGGAATGCAGGAGACGCATGACTGGTTCCGCAAACCGGGAAGTTTTCAAACGACACTGGAAAAAATTGGATGCCTTAACCGTGCCGGCATCAAAAGTGTCATCATGAGTACGGTGTCAAAGACCAACATGCACGAAATTCCGGATATCATCGATGAAGTGGTAAAAGCGGAAGTGACGGTTTTTGCCTTTTCCCGCTATGTGCCGACCGGCGGCGAGGTGGACACCAGCATGACGCCGCAGGAATACCGGAAACTTTTGGAAATCTGCGATGCCAAATTCAAAGCCTATGAGGCAGCAGGGTGCAAGACCTATTTTAACAAAAAGGATCATTTGTGGACCCTTTATGAATACGAGACCGGTCGGTTTTCCCTGCCGCAAAATGCGGAAAAAGGAATGATTTACGGCGGATGCAACTGCGGAAACTGCCATATTACAATTTCTTCCAATGGAGATATTATGGCGTGCCGTCGGGTGACAGACAGCAAAGTCGCCAATGTATTTCAGGACAGACTTGCGGATGTGTGGATCTGCCAGATGGAGAAATACCGGGAGTATGATAAATTTGTAAAATGCAGCAAATGTGAGTTGAAACCGTGGTGCCGAGGATGTCCGGCAGTCGCCAATGGGACAAGCGGCAGTTTTTATGCGGCAGACCCACAGTGCTGGAAAACGAAAAATGACATTACGGGGGAGAAATTATGATGTTGATGGATCTTATTAAAGCGAGACATTCGATACGAAAATATACAGAACAACAGATAAACAGGAAGAATCTGGAAATCATTCTTGAGGCGGGAAATTTTGCTCCCAATGCGGGAGGCGGACAGCGTAGCATGATGGTTGCCATTCACAATAAAGAGCTGGCGGCGCGTGTCGGAAGGATGAATATGGCAAAGTTTGACCGCACACATCTTGCCGGAAATTATGTTTCGAAGGAACAGCCGAGTACGATTGATGATCCAACGATTCAAAACGGATTCTACGATGCGCCGACCGTCATCTGCGTATTCTGCCAGGATAACTTTTTATTTAAAACAGCAGATGCTTTTTGCATGATGGAAAATATGGTTTTGCAGGCGACAGAACTTGGCATCGCCTCCTGCATCATATCGAGAGGGCCGGAGACATTTGTTTCGGAAGAGGGAAAGAAATTGATGAAACAATGGGATGTGCCGGAAGGCTACAGCTGTCAGGGATTTGTCATTTTGGGCTATATCGACGGCGAACAGCCTCACAGAAAGCCGCGAAAACTAGGACGAATCAAAATAATAGAATAGGAGAGAAAAACGATGGATTTACAAACATGTCTTAAAAAAATGCAGTTAGTCGGGGTGCTCGCGTTTGCTACGGTGGACAGCGAGGGAGCACCGCAGATCCGCAATATTAGCGCGATTCATTATGAGCCGGATGCCCTTTATTTTCTTACGGCGCGCGGGAAAAATTTTTGCCGGGAATTGCTGGAAGACGGCAGAGTTCAGGTGCTTTGCTATACCAAATACAAAGAAATGATCCGCTTGTCGGGAAGGGCACATCCGGTTGCCGATGAGGAGCAGAGAAAGTGGATTGACAAAATTTTTGAAGAACAACCATACCTTGCCAATGTGTATCCGGGCGACACACGGGAAATTGATATCATTTTCTGTATCGACAATGCGCAGATTGAATATTTCAATCTCGGCGTCAACCCGATTTTCCGCGAGACATACACGCTGGGAGATGTTATAATAGAAGAAAAGGGCTATCATATCACGGATGCCTGCATCGGGTGCGGGACGTGCGTAAAGTGTTGTCCGCAGCGCTGTATCGACGAGGGAACACCGTTTTTTATTCAGCAGAATCATTGTCTGCACTGCGGAAATTGTTATGAAAAATGCCCGGTAAAGGCGGTGGAACGAACATGATAAAAGAAAAGATCGAACAGGCAGATGCGGTTATCATCGGAGCGGGAGCCGGACTTTCTACGTCTGCCGGCTTTACGTACAGCGGCGAACGCTTTGAACGCTATTTTTCGGATTTTTACAAAAAATATGGATTTACCGATATGTATTCCGGCGGATTTTATCCGTATATGACATTGAAAAAATACTGGGGATACTGGTGTCGTTATATCTACATTAACCGCTACATGGATGCACCCAAATCAGTGTATAAAGATATACTGAATCTTGTGAAAGATAAAAATTATTTTGTTCTTACAACGAATGTGGATCATTGTTTTCAAAAGGCAGGTTTTGAGAAAGAAAGAATTTTTTACACGCAGGGAGATTATGGGCTGTTTCAATGCAGCAAGCCATGTCACAGACAAACGTATGACAATGAAGAAATGATCCGCAAAATGGTATTAAGCGAAGGTTTTGAAATTCAAAACGGTCAGCTGATCGCACCGGAAAATGGCACATTGAAGATGGAAATTTCGTCGGATCTGATTCCGCGCTGTCCAAAATGCGGCAGACCGATGAATATGAATCTCCGCGCAGACAGTACCTTTGTACAGGATGATGGCTGGGAAGCTGCCGCCGGGCGGTACGAACGTTTTCTTACCGAAAATAAGAATAAAAAGGTGGTATTTATTGAACTTGGGGTAGGCTACAATACGCCGGGCATTATCAAATATCCATTTTGGCAGTACACGCATGAGTGGAAGGATGCCTTTTATATCTGCATCAACAAAGGGCAATGCGGCATCCCGTCGGAGATCCGGGAGAAAGCGGTGTGCCTGGACGGGGATATCGCGCAGGTAATTAAGGAAAGGGGACGCGGCATATGACGCAGGAGGAAAGAAGAATCTTTTTGATCGAGTATTTATTAAAGGAACAGCTTCGGTTTGGCAGGAACAAGATTCCGGCAGATCCGCAGGCACAAAGAGATCTGCTCCGTTCACTGATGAATGTCAGAATGCCCAATCCCATCAGCGCGGAATTTTTGGAAATTCAGGACGACTATCTGAAAGAAAGAAACCGCGAGCGCAGCATAACTGATGTTTCGGACCTGACACCGACACCGTCAGATTCGCGCCTTTTCATTTGGCAGGGCGACATTACGACACTACGCTGCGACGCAATCGTCAATGCCTGCAATTCCCAGATGCTAGGCTGCTTTTCACCGCTTCACGCCTGTATTGACAATTTTATCCATACATATGCCGGCGTACAGCTCCGCCTCAAAATGCACGAAGTCATGATAAAGCAGGGACATGAAGAAGAAACCGGCAGAGCGAAGATTACCTCTGGCTACAATCTCCCTGCAAAATACATCCTTCACACCGTCGGTCCGATCGTCCAATGGACAGTGACCGAGACAGACGAGAAAGTGCTGGCGTCCTGCTATCTTGAATGCCTGAAACTGGCGGCAGAGTATGGCGTGGAAAGTGTTGCTTTTTGCTGCATTTCCACAGGAGTATTTCACTTCCCACAGAGGCGGGCGGCGGAGATCGCTGTCAATACTGTCAGGAAATTTTTGGAAAAAGATGACTGCGTGAAGAAAGTGATTTTTAATGTGTTTAAGGACGAGGACCGTAGAATTTATGAGGAGATACTGGGGCGGTAAGGTGGTTGACTTGGTGCTGGGACAAATTTGGGGGCGAGTTTGGTCTAGAATAGGATTTATGCGGCTGGAGTCAAAAAGAAACTGGGGGAAGTTTGGTTAAAAAAAGATTTTCGCAAAATAGGCCACAAAGAAATCGAGGAGGGTTTGACCCGAAAAGAAGAAATTGCTGTGTGGGTCAAAAAGAAAGCGGGGGAAGTTTGGTCTGGAATAAGATTTATGCAAAATAGGTCAAAACGGAGGCGGGCGAAGTTTGGTCTAAAAAAGATTTTCGCAAAATAGGCCACAAAGAAACCGTGGAGGGCTTGACCCCAAAAGAAGAAATTGCTGTGTGGGTCAAAAAGACATGTATAATATGCCCCCCAAAAAAAAGCCCCCAAAAAGGATTTTTGCGAAACAGGTCAAACAAGCCTCCCAAACTCATCCCCTGTTCTGGTCAAGCATTTTTGTAACATTATGACCTAACTTTTTTCCATGGGGGG